>Ga0114971_10001181_pt1 | contig 17601 bp, 15 predicted proteins | sample M_140625_MF_Meta_FD_87320 | JGI IMG/M metagenome (GOLD analysis project Ga0114971, IMG submission 87320) | Freshwater microbial communities from Lake Montjoie, Canada to study carbon cycling - M_140625_MF_MetaG | ecosystem: Environmental > Aquatic > Freshwater > Lake | place: Lake Montjoie...
ATCTCAAGCTGCAGCGAATCCTTCGTGTGTTCGTAAAATTCTGCGACCGTCAGTGCGCCCACCGAGTCAACCTCCCTTGCGAGTCGAGGCCGCGAGATGGGCCTCTGTCTCCTGCGCGGTACGTTCCCACGTGAACGACTCCGCGAACGTACGCGCGGCCGTACCCATCGTCTGCACCAGTGCGGCCGATCCTGCCAACCGTCCGAAAGCGGCGGCAAGCGCCGCTACATCGCCATGCGGCGCGAGGAATCCCGTCACGCCGTCGCGCACTGACTCGCGAATCCCCGGTGAGTTCGAGGCAACGACAGGCGTTCCGCACGCCGCAGCTTCGACATTCGTAAGCCCCCACCCTTCCTTCGGCGATGCCAGCGCCACGGCCCACGACCGCCGGAGCAACGCGAGCTTCTCCGCTTCGGTCACAAAGCCAAGAAACCGCACCTGAGCGCCAAGGTCAAGCGAGGCGGCGAGGCGTTCGAGCGAACCGCGGTAGTCCCCCGCACCAGCGATCTCCAAAACCGCGGTCGGGTGGTGCAGTCTCGCGAACGCGCGAATGAGGAGATCGACCCCTTTGTACTTCTTGAGTCGCCCCACATACGCGAATGACGGCTGCGGGGTACGCAGTTCTGGCTTGGGGGTGAAGTACTCAAAATCGACACCGGGGTAAATGACCTTCACCCGCGCGCGCGATAAACCACGGGCGACGAGATCATCCGCCGTACTCTCGCTGATCGCTTGGAACGGGACCTGGCGATACACCACCGGCAACGGACGCTCCGCGAGCCACACGGCGGTCGCCAGCGGCCACACGAGTTCCTGAAATGCCGTGCCGCCGAACAAATGCGGTACGCACGCCACCACAGGATACGGCGCCCCCCACAGCGGCGTGAACAGCGGGGCCTTGTTGATATCCTCGTACATCACGTCGAACGGGAGGTCGCGGAGATGTGCACGCCAATACGCCCCTACGAGGAGCGCAAACGTGTGACGCGTTCCGACCCGATGCACATCGATGCCGCCAAGAACAGCACGCGGCGGACAGCCAGGCCACCCGCCACACAACAGCGTGATCTGATGCCCGCGCGCTGCCAAACGCTCGAAGATCTCGTGCAAATGCAGTTCCGCGCCCCCGGCTTGGGGGTTCTCGCGGTCCTGCCAGTTCACGAGCAGAATCTTCACGCCAGTCGACCCATGCGTCGCGCGAGGGCATCGAGCACGCCGTTCACGAAGCGTGCACTGGTGGCGCTGCCGTACCGCTCACCGAGCCGCACGCACTCCTGAATCACCACGCGAGGCGGCGTAAGGCCCTGCTCTAATTCCGCGGCGCCCAAGCGCAGCACGCAGCGCTCAATGGCACCCAGCCGCTCGATCCGCCAGTTGGTCGTAACCTCAGCCAGTTCCTCGTCGAGCGCAGGACCGTTCGCGAGAATGATGCGCAGCAACTTCCCCGCGAACTCACGCTCCTCCGGCGCGACCGCGAGGTCGTCCCAAATCAGCTGCGACACACGCCCAAGGTCATCGTCCTTGCGCATGTCCCACGCATAGAGCGCCTGCAGTGCGCGCGACCGCCCCTTCGATTCAACTCGCGCCGCCATCGTCCTCCTCGTCCGGGCTCACCACGTCAAGACGTGCGAACAGGTCTGACATCTCGAGTGCCGCGAGCGCGGCGTCCCATCCCTTGTTGCCATGCCCACCGCCCGCACGTTCCTCAGCCTGCGAGAGCGTGTCGGTCGTGAGCAGGCCGAAGCCGACGGGGACGTTGTAGTCATGCTGCACCGCCCCGAGCCCGCGCGTGGCCTCGGTGGAGATGAAGTCGAAGTGCGGCGTGTCGCCGCGCACGACCGCACCGCAGGCGACGATCGCGGCGTAGCGATCGCTCGCGGCCAAACGTGCCGCCGCTGCGGGAAGCTCCCACGCGCCCGGCACCCAAATCACATCGACGTCCTCGACCGCGGCTCCGTGCCGCACCAAGCAGTCGAGCGCGCCATCGACCAACGCTCGCGTTACGCTCTCGTTGAAACGGCTGCCGACGACGGCGAACCGTTTGAAATTCCCTTCCGGGATCCCACTGAACTCAGCCATCTACAATGCCCTCAGGTGACCCATCTTGCGTCGCTTGGTCTCGAGATACTCCGCGTTCTCGGCGGACTCCGGAGCCAGCAATGGCACCCGCTCCTCCACCGTGAGTCCGTATCCCTCGAGTCCGACGAGCTTCTTCGGATTGTTGGTGATGGGGCGAATCGATGTGAGCCCCAAATCGAGGAGAATCTGCGCACCGATGCCGTAGTTCCGAAGATCGGGCGCGAAGCCCAGCTTCTCGTTTGCCTCAACGGTATCAGCCCCGCGGTCCTGCAACTCATACGCCTTGAGCTTGTTGAGCAATCCAATCCCACGGCCTTCCTGATCGAGGTACACGATCACACCGCGTCCTGCCGTGGCGACCATCTCCATGGCGGTGTGAAGCTGCCACCCACAATCGCAGCGCTGAGAATGGAACACGTCGCCCGTCAGGCACTTGGAATGCATACGCGCGAGTACACCTCCCTGGCCCGACACGTCACCGTAGACGAGCGCGAGATGCTCGCGCGCGTCGACATCATTCCGATAGCCAATAACGGTGAACTCCCCGAACACCGTGGGAAGGCGCGCTTCCGCGACGCGATGCACCAACCGCTCATGGCGCAAACGGAAGGCCACCAGATCAGCCACCGTGATGAATGTCAGCCCGTGTAGCTGCGAAAAAGCATCGAGTTCGGGACGCTTGGCCGTGGTGCCGTCTGCATTGAGAATTTCACAGATGACACCCGCGGGCTGCAGCCCCGCAAGGCGCATCAGGTCGACCGCAGCTTCCGTATGTCCGACACGCTGCAGCACGCCACCCTCACGTGCGCGCAGCGGGTGGACATGCCCTGGACGACGCAGGTCGTGCGGCACCGCGTGCGGATCGGCGGCCGCGCGAATCGTCGCCGCTTGATCTCCAGCACTGATACCGGTGGTCACGCCGAAACGGGGCGCCGCATCAATCGTGACGGTGAAGGCCGTGCGCATGGCCTCCGTGTTCTCCGTCCCCATCGGCTGCAGGTCGAGCTGATCCACTTTCGCAGGGCTCAGGGCCAAGCAAATCATCCCTTTCGCGCCCATCAGAAAATTGACCTTCTCGGCCGTAATAAACTCGGCCGCGCAGATGAGATCGCCCTCGTTCTCGCGGTCTTCATCGTCCGCGACGACAAGAAACTTCCCCGCCCGAAGGTCTGCCAGTGCCTGCTCAATCGTTCCGAAAGCCATATGCTACATGCGGGCCTCTCGGCCCGTCCTCTGGAGTCAGGTGGAAGTGCCGCCCGTGGTCGCCGCATAGGGCGCCACGAGCCGCTGCACGTGCTTGGCGATCACGTCCGCCTCGAGATGCACGCGATCACCCACCGTGAGCGCGCCCAGCGTCGTGTGACGCCAGGTGAACTCGATGAGCGACAATTGAAGAACACGGGGAGCAGGTAAAGCGTTCACGGTGAGGCTGACGCCGTCGACGGTGATGGATCCCTGCGGGACGAGGAGTGGCTCGAGCGACGCCGGAATGTCGACATCGACAATCAACGCGTCGGCCCGACGATCGATCGCCCGAACGGTGCCCAGATGATCCACATGCCCCTGCACGATGTGACCACCGAGGCGATCGCCCAGCGCGAGGGCGCGTTCGAGATTGACGCGCCGCCCCTCGTGCCAATCAGCGATGGTCGTGCGGTCGAGCGTCGTGACGATTGCCGCGACGGTAAACCACCCGTCCCCATGTTCGCGCACGGTCAGACAGGCGCCGTTGAGCGCAATGGACTCGCCGTCGGACAGCCCTGTGTAGTCGCACTGCACACGGAACTCGCGACCGGCGTCGGTATCCCGAACGCGGTCAATCGTGCCGATGGCGGTGACGAGGCCGGTGAACATAGTGAGAAAAAGCAGGGGTTACGGTTCGTGGATCGCGTACTCGGTCATCAGATCGGGACCGAGGCGCTGCTGGGCGACAATCCGGGCCGCTTCGTACGGGCGCTCCCCGCCAAACGGGCGAAGGGCGTCCGGGCCGAGCCGGACAGACGCCTGAAAGATAATCAGACGATCGACCAGATTGGCCTGCCAGAGGGCGTCAGCGAGGGTAGCCCCCCCCTCGACCAGGAGGGCCCGAACGCCATGGATGTCCCGCAGTTGCTGAAGTTGCGCCTCTAGGCCGTCAGCCACTAGGCAATCCAGGCCGAGCGCGCCCAGCGTTTGCAGCCGAGGGCCGTCCGGATTGGTCGCCAGAAGAGTAACCGGAATGCCGGTTGCGCTGCGTGCCAAGGCGCTCGAGGCTGAGAGGCGCGCGGAGCGATCAAACACGACCCGTCGCGGCGGCACGCGGGGGGCGCCGGCCTCGCGCACGGTCAGTTGGGGGTCGTCGGCCAAGACGGTGCCGATGCCAACCCCCACCGCGTCGCTCCCTGCGCGGAGTCGGTGTACGAACGCGCGGGACTCAGGGCCCGTGAGCCACTGCTGGGAGCGGTCCGCGGGCGCCATAGCCCCATCGGCGTCGAGGGCGAGCTTGAGGGTCACCCAAGGGCGCGGCGCCCCCTTTGCGGCGAACAGAAAGGGCGCGTTGAGGTCTCGGGCAGGTTGCGCGAGAGTTCCGAACTCGACGGCAATGCCAGCGGCGCGCAGCCGTTCTGCTCCACCCGCCGCAAGGGGATTCGGATCGGCGGTGGCCACAACTACCCGCGCGACACCGGCCGCGATCAAGGCATCGACGCACGGCGGCGTCTTGCCGTGGTGATTACAGGGTTCAAGCGTCACGTATACCGTGGCGCCGCGCGCGCGGGTCCCGGCCATCGCGAGCGCCACGGGCTCCGCGTGCTGCGCTCCGCAGCGCAGGTGGGCCCCCTCGCCGACCACCAAACCATTATGTACGACGACGGCGCCGACCATAGGGTTCGGCGCCGTCTGTCCCCAGCCCTCGCGGGCGAGGCTCAGGGCCCGGCGCATCCACGCCCGCTCTTGCGAAGCGAACGTGTCAGCCGTTCCCTCGATGCTACTCACGCGTCAGAGCGCGAAGCGAAGGCCGACCGACGCATAGTTGCGCGCCTTATCGGCCGCGGCGCCGAAGTTGTTCTTGAGCGTCGGCGTGCTTCCTCCGGTGACCTGTCCGACTTCACCGACCACCTTGAACAGAATGAAACTCAGATGGGCGCCAACGAACATGTTGGTGCGGGTCATCGACATGGAGGTGGAGCCGTTGCCGTTGAACGTACCGCCGACCCCCGGCGTCACCGCCACATGCACGTTGGACGACCCCTTGTACGTATCCTGCCCGATCCCGGCATTGAGCCCGAAGAAGAGGAAACTCTTTGAGGCCGTCAGGCGAATCGCGGAGGTCTTGAGCGTGTAGTCCGTGAGCTCAAAGATGCCTGGCGCGTTGGCTCCCGACGCGGCAACCGTGCTCGACCCCGACAAGCTAAACACGGGCAAGTCGCGCTGGATAAACGACACCGAGAGCCCTGGCGCGAGCAACGACTCTTCCAGGAGACCAACCCGGACGCCGTAGCCAAATTTCAGATTGCTGCCCGACACCGTCATCTTGAGATCGCCACCGGTGACGTTCGGGAGGTAGGTCGCGCTCACGAGCGCATCCACGCCGCCCACGTGCGTCACACCAAGCGAAAATCCGCGATACACGCCGATCGCCGCATCCGCGCTGACCATCGGCACTGGCGTATTGGAGCTGCCAAAAGTAGACGCCACCGCGCCGGCGGTATTGAACGCCGTCCCGTTGAACTTCGGCATCGCCCCGAACACCGCGGTTCCGCGAACGGTGACAGCAATGTGCCCGAGCCCGGCGAGTGTCCCGCCCTGCCCCATGGTCGCACTGCCACCGGCGAGCGCGGTCGCAAACTGCGGCGTCGCGTAGTTGAGAAGATCGACCACCTTGGAGCATGCATCGGCGACCGCGAGCACTCCGGTGCACTGCGCATCGGCGGTACGAACAGCGGCGGCAAGCATCAGAGCCGTAGCAACAACACGAATCGTGCGCATCATTTTCCCCCGTTGAGTTTCACAATGCCGGACCCCGGCACCACACGTCCCATTTCCCACGCACCCACACCCTGCTCGGCCGCACTCCGACACACCGCCGCCGCACCCTCGGCATCAGTGATCACCACCATGCCCACGCCCATGTTGAAGGCGCGGAACATCTCTGCACGAGCAACTTCCCCCGCTTCCTCGAGCACCGCGAAGGTATTCGGCACAGTCCATGTGCCCGTATCGACCGCAGCATCCATGGTGGCCGGTAGCACGCGGTCCAAATTCCCAGGCAATCCACCGCCGGTGATATGCGCCATAGCGTGGACGTGATCGAGCACCGGCTTCATCACGTTGAGATACGAGCGATGTACGCGGAGCAAGACATCGGCAACGCTTCCGGTTTCGCCGGGGAACGGATCGTGCACCCCGAGCTTGAGGCGCTCACTCACAATTCGCCGCGCGAGCGAATAACCGTTGGTGTGCAATCCGGAACTCGCGAGCCCCACCAACACATCGCCCGCCTGCACACGCGACGCGCCGAGCACCCGCGACTCCTCCACCGAACCGACAATGAACCCTGCCAAGTCGTAATCGGGAGGCGTGTACAACCCCGGCATCTCCGCCGTCTCGCCCCCCATCAGCGCCGCGCCATTCTCGCGGCAACCTGCGGCGACACCCGCCACAATCGCCTCAACCGTCGCTGGCACCAGAGTGCCGAATGCTACATAGTCGAGGAAGAAGAGCGGCAACGCGCCCTGCACCAGAATGTCATTGGTGCAGTGATTCACGAGGCAGTGCCCAACGGTGTCGTGACGATCCGCCTCGATCGCCACTTTGATCTTGGTCCCAACGCCATCGGCGCTCGACACGAGCAACTGCCCGGTGCCCGTTGCGGTGGCGGGCATACGGAACATGCCGCCGAACCCTCCAAACGCCCCAGTGGCACCGGCGGTGTACGTGGACTCGACGTGGCGGCGAATTCGATGCTTCGAATCCTCCGCGGCGTCGATGTCCACGCCCGCGCTGCGATAGTCGAGCGACGCCATTAGGCTGGCAGCTGCGCGTCGAAGCTCACGAGCTTATGGAAATCGGCCACGCGCGCGTCAATGTCGGCACGTGTAATCTCCATCAAGCGGGTGATCGAGAACCCCTCGACCACGAACGACCCCATCGCAGATCCATGGATCACGGCGCGACGCATGCTCGCCTCGCTGAGGTCATCCGTGCGTGCGAGGTATCCCATGAAGCCGCCGGCAAACGAATCGCCCGCACCCGTGGGATCGAACACCGACTCCAGCGGATACGCCGGCGCAAAGAAGACCGACGTCCGCGTGAACATGAACGCGCCGTGCTCTCCCTTCTTGATCACAACCGTGTGTGGACCGCGGTCGAGAATCCAGCGCGCCGCCTGCACAAGGTTCGCCTTCTCGGTGAGCTGGCGTGCCTCGCCGTCGTTGAGCGTGATCAGATCCACATGCTTCAGGAGCGTCAGCAAGTCCTCGCGGCGGCTCTCGATCCAGAAATTCATCGTGTCACAGGCCACAAGCTTGGGCTTCTCGACCTGCTTGAGAACCTCGAGCTGCAATCGCGGATCGATGTTCCCCAAGAAGACATACTTCGCGGACCGGAACTGTGTAGGAATCTTCGGGCGGAAATGTGAGAACACGCCGAGGCGCGTCTCGAGCGTCTCCGCTGAGTTGAGATCATGCCGATAGCGTCCGCGCCACCGGAACGATTCACCGTCCGCGTGCTCGAGCCCCGCCAGATCCACCCCGCGATCGGCGAGCGGCTGCAACAGCTCCGTGGGATAATCCGCGCCGACGATCCCGACGAGCTGCACCGGAGTCTGATGGCTCGCGCTGGCCGAGAAGTAGGTGGCAGACCCACCAATGACATCGTCCGCCTTACCGAACGGAGTCTCCACCGAGTCGAGGGCAACACTGCCCACTACGAGAACGCTCATAAAATCGGAACCATGTCCACGCGGGAGGTGACGGGGCGTTGCTGCATGCCCCAAAAGTGCAGCTACATGCGGTCCGGCGCTGTGATGCCGAGCACAGCCAACCCGTTCTTCAACACCTGACGAGCGGCCTTGCCCAGCGCGAGTCGCGCCTGCATGACCGGCTCGGGCTCGCCGAGTACATGGTGCTTGTGATACCACGTATGAACAAGGCGAGCAGTCTCGAGCAGATAGCTTGCCACTCGATGTGGCTCGGTCGATTCCGCCGCGCCCGCGAGTAGGCGTGGCCAGTCGAGCAGCGTCTTCACCAGTTCTCGCTCTTCGGGGCTATCAAGAACAGCCCAGTTCACGCCAGCACCAGTGACGGACTCCATCGCAATTTCGCCCACTCGGAAAATACCCGAAACGCGAGCGTGTGCCATCTGGATGTAATAGACCGGGTTGTCCTCGGACTGCGACCGCGCGAGGTCCACATCGAACACGAGCTGGGAGTCGCCCTTCCGCATGAGCAGGAAGTAGCGCACGGCGTCGCGTCCGACTTCGTCGATCAGATCACGAACGGTGACATAGCTGCCGGCGCGCTTGGAGATCTTCATCTCCTCGCCCCCCTTCATGACCGTCACCATCTGGTGCAGCACGTATCCCGGATATCCCTGCGGAATCCCGACGCCCAGTGCCTGCAGCCCGGCGCGCACGCGCGTCACGGTGCTGTGGTGGTCCGCACCCTGCACATTGATGGCGCGTGTGAAGCCGCGCCCCCACTTGTTCACGTGGTACGCGACATCGGGCACAAAGTACGTGTAGGTCCCGTCACGCTTGCGCATGACGCGGTCTTTGTCGTCGCCGTAATCCGTCGTGCGCAGCCAGAGCGCATCCCCTTCCTCAAACGTGGCACCGGCCTTCTGCAGTGCGCCGACCGTGCGCTCCACCTGGCCATCGCTGTACAGCGAGGACTCCAGGAAGTACACGTCGAACTGCACGCCGAACGCCTTGAGGTCGAGATCCTGTTCTTTGCGCAGCGCCTTCACGGCATAGACGCGCACGGCATCGAGATCGTCGCCACGCGTGTCCGCTGGATGTTCGGCCGCGTACTGTTGCGCAATATCCACGATGTAGGCGCCGTGATACCCGCCCTCCGGAATCTCGAGCGCATCACCCGCGAGCTCACGCAACCGCGCCTGCGTCGAGAGCGCGAGATTCGCAATCTGTACACCGGCATCATTGTAGTAGAACTCGCGCGACACATTCCAGCCCGTGCGAGACAGCATGGTCGAGATGGCGTCACCCAACGCGGCCTGACGGCCATGGCCCACATGCAACGGACCGGTGGGATTCGCACTCACGAACTCCACGACCACGGGCTTCCCGGCCCCACCCTGCGTGTCGCCATACGCGTCGCCCTGGTCGAGCACACGCTGCAGCTGCGACGCGAGCGCGCCGGCATCAATGCGGAAGTTGATAAATCCGGGCCCAGCGATCTCGGCCTCGCTCACTCCAGCTGCCGCAAGATCCATCCCGGCAATCAGCTCACGCGCGATCTCCGCGGGCTTCTTGCCGAGCGCCTTGGTGAGCATCATCGCGAGATTCGTGGCCCAGTCGCCATGCGAGGGATCGCGCGGACGCTCCAGCACCGGCGCCACGCCCTCGGGCGCCCCGAGCGCACGCGCCGACCGCACAAGCTCGGCGCGCAACTGATCAACGCCGCTCATTCGCTGCTGCTCTTGGGTGCGGGAGTGGACGGCGCAGCCGTCGTGCTCGCTCGCGTGCTCGATGGTGCGCTCGTTGGTGCGCTCGTTGGTGCGCTCGTTGGTGCGCTCGACGACCCTGAGTCGCTCTTCGAGGAGCTGCTATCCGACGCACTCGCGTCGACCTTCGTCGCGGAGCCGGGCTTCGGACGCTGATCCTTCTTGCCGTCCTTGCCGTAGTCGGTGATGTAAAATCCGGACCCCTTGAACAGCAGGCCACCACCAGCAGAAATGCAACGCTCCGCCGTTTTTCCGCAGGTCGGACACGGAAGCTCGGCAACAGCGTTGCTGATTTTCATAACGAATTTTTCGAAATCGTGCCCGTCGGGGCAGCGGTATTCGTAAGTCGGCATATGCGGGCTAAGTAGATGCAGCCTTTGAATATAGCCGATTTTCCTCCCGAGTGGGAGGGCTCAGCGGCTCTCGCGCAGGGCGTCGTCGGCTCAGCTCGGCCGGTAACGCCCCCATACGGACTCTAGGGTATCGCTGATTTCGCCAACTGTCGCTCGGGCTCGGACGGCGTCAATCACCCGTGCCATAAGCCCGCCCTCAGCTGTTCCCGCCTTGGGCGCCGCAGCCTTGAGAGCCTCAAGCGCTGCCGTCACAGCCTTGGCGTCGCGCGCGGCACGCACGCCCCGCACGCGCGCCACCTGCTCCGTTTCGAGCTGTGAGAAGTTCGGCTTCGGAATGATCGGCGGCTCTTGGCCGTCCGCAAACTTGTTCACGCCGACAATGACGGTGTTCCCGTTCTCGATGCCGAGTTGGTACTCGTAGGCGCTGCGACCGATTTCATCCTGAAAGAACATCGCCTCGATCGCCTTGGCGCTGCCGCCCTTCGCCTCGACCTCGGCGAGCAACGCCAGGGTCCGTACCTCGAGCGCATTGGTGAGCGACTCCACGTAGTAGGAGCCCGCGAACGGATCGACCGTCGCCGCAACGCCGCTCTCGTAGGCGACAATTTGCTGGGTTCGGAGCGCGAGCGTCGCGGCCTCGGCGGTGGGAAGCGCGAGCGCTTCATCGTAGCCGTTGGTATGCAACGACTGTGTGCCGCCGAGCGTGGCAGCGAGCGTTTGCACGGCAACGCGCACCACGTTGTTCAGCGGTTGCTGCGCCGTGAGGGTCACGCCGCCGGTCTGGGTGTGAAAACGCAACTTGCAGCTTGCATCGTTGGCGCCGTAGCGCTCGCGCATGAGCCGCGCCCAAATGCGACGTGCGGCGCGGAACTTGGCGACCTCTTCGAACAAGTCGTTGTGACAGGCAAAGAAGAACGACAGTCGCGGCGCAAAGGTATCGATATTAAGGCCAGCCGCGATCGCCCCGTCGACATAGGCGAGCCCATTCGCAAAGGTGAAGGCGAGCTCCTGCACCGCCGTCGCCCCCGCCTCGCGGATGTGATAGCCACTGATCGAGATCGGATTCCAGTTCGGCACTTCCTCCGCGCAAAAGCGGAAGGTGTCGGCGATCAGCGCGAGCGACGGCTCCGGCGGATAGACGTACGTCCCGCGCGCGATGTACTCCTTGAGGATGTCGTTCTGGATGGTGCCGCTTAGCTGCTCGCGCGAGATGCCACGTTCCTCGGCTACGACGACGTACATCGCGAGCAAGGTGCTCGCGGTGGCGTTGATGGTCATTGAGGTCGAGACTTTGTCGAGCGGAATTCCGTCGAGCAGAATCGCCAGATCATCGACGGAATCGATGGCAACTCCTACCCGTCCCACTTCGCCGAGTGCACGCGGGGAATCGGAATCGATTCCCATTTGGGTGGGAAGATCGAATGCTACGGAGAGGCCAGTCTGGCCCGCGGCCAGCAAGTGTTTGAACCTGGCGTTCGTGTCCTGCGCCGTGCCGAAGCCGGCATACTGGCGCATTGTCCAAAAGCGCCCCCGATACATCGTCGGCTGAACACCACGCGTGAAGGGGAACACGCCAGGGTCGGCAAGATCGTGGTCGTAGTTCACGACCGTATCGCCCGGACGGTACACGGGCGATACGGGAATGCCAGCGGGGGAAAGGCGCTCGTCAGCCATCCCGAAATCTACTATCTAGCGAGCATCTCCTGCGCGATAGCCACATCGGCGCGGCTCCCCACGAAAATTGGGGTCCGCTGGTGGAGCTCGGTGGGCTGGACGTCGAGAATGCGCTGCGTCCCGTCGGTGGCAGCTCCCCCGGCCTGCTCACAGATGAAGGCGAGCGGATTGCACTCGTACAAGAGCCGGAGTTTGCCGTTCGGGCTCTTGGTATTGGCGGGGTACGCAAACAAGCCGCCGCCAAGCAGGTTGCGGTGAAAATCTGAGACCATGGATCCCACATAGCGGACGTTCATCGAATCCCGCTTGCCATCGAGGCCGCGGTAGCGTCGCATCAGGGCACGAACCGGGTCCTCCCAGTGCTGCTCGTAGGAGTCATTCACTGAGAGATAACGGCCATGCTCCGGCGTCCTGATGTTGGGATGCGACAGCAAAAATTCACCGATCGACGGATCGAGGGTGAAGCCGTGCGCGCCCTGCCCTGTGGTGTACACCATCATGGTGCTCGAGCCGTAGATGACGTACCCCGCTGCGACCTGTCGATGTCCGGCCTGCAACATGTCGCGCGTGGTGCCTGGGCCCGGCTCGCCCTCTTTCTTGAGGACAGAAAAGATCGTCCCCACCGGCACATTCACGTCGATGTTCGACGAGCCGTCGAGCGGATCGAACAGCAATAAATATTTCCCGGTCTTGAATCCCTGCGGGATCGGAATGATGTCGGCTTCTTCCTCCGACGCCATGGCACAGAGGTGGCCACCATGGTCCATCGCCTTAATGATGGTGTCGTTGGCGAACACATCGAGCTTCTGCTGCACCTCGCCTTGGACGTTCTCCGTCCCAACAGCGCCGATGATATCGGCAAGCCCGGCGGAGCGCACTTTGTTTGCAATCATCTTCGCCGCAACGACGAGATCGTACAAGATGCTCGAGAGTTCACCCGAGGCCGCGGGATGCCGGCTCTCCTGGTCGATGATGAACCGGTCGATCGTGACGACCGATGTCGCAGTGTGACGAACCACGAGCGATTCCTCAGTGCGGGGGTGATTTCATCAGGTGGATCATTGGAATAGTGCCGACCTGCGTATGCCCGGGGCAAGGGAGGACCTCCGCACGGGGGTAAAAACGAAACGCGAAGGGCGAGAGGCCCCCCGGCCCCCCCATCCCTCCGCGCTCGTTTTCCTCTCACTTAAACGTCAATGCTTCCAAAATCGTTGACGGGCCTCGGGGTGGTATCATCCATCGCTGTCCGGAGGCTTCTGCCATCAACTGTACTCCGTCCGTTCGCAATACGATCACGCCCAGGTGATCGGTACGGAGCACAGTGGTGCCACGCGCTCGAAGCGCGGTCATCACGTCCGGCGACGGATGACCGTAACTGTTTGCGAATCCAACAGACACAAGCGCCACGCGGGGATTCACGCGCTCCATGAACGGAATCGTGGTACTGGTAGAACTCCCGTGATGCGCCACTTTCAGCACATCGGCCTCCAACGAGACGCCGCGCGAGAGGAGCCACTGTTCCTCAGCAGCTTCCGCGTCACCGGTCAACAGGACGCGCACCCGGCCAAACGTCACCATCACAATGGTGCTCGCGAGATTCGGATCGGTGAGTGATGCGGTCCACGCCGAGTCTGGCGCGAGCGTGAGCAACTCCACGCCATCGATCATTGTGCGCTCTCCGGGACGTGCCCGATGCCAGTGCGTGCCCTGTTGCGCCACCTCTTCCAATGCCGCGCGGTACGGTCCGCTGCTTCCGGCGAATGCCGCATCGAGCACGTGCGGGGGACGAAGCGCGCGCAAGACACTCGCTGCGCCTCCGACGTGGTCCGCATGCGGATGCGACAGGATGAGCCACTCAACATCGCCACCGAATCGTCGGAGATACGGAATCACGGTGGAGCGTCCCGCATCACCGCCTCGCCAGGCGCGGCCGGCATCCATCAGAATCCAGTGCCCATGCGGCGTACGCAGTGCGATGGCGTCCCCCTGCCCGACGTCAATCATGTGAATCTCCATCTCGCCGCTTCCCGTCGGGATGAGGGGCCACCACACGATCGCGGACACCGCGAGCGCGCCCGCGACGAGCGCACGTCCAGCATCGCGACTCGAGGCGGCTACTACGAGTGCAACCGCGGCGATCCCCGCAGCGACGGCGACCGCGAGTGACGGCGCGACGCTGACTGATCCAGATGGAACCGCTGCCCCGCTCCGCGCCACGAGATCCAGCGCTGCAATCATGGGGTGCGCCGCGGCCGCGACACTTTGCGCCGCGCCGACCCACCCGCAGAAGGCGAAAGCGAGCGAGAGAAAGAGGGTGGGCTGCATGACCGCTACCACTGGACCCGCCAACAGGTTGGTGATTGGCGCAATCAGGCTCACGCGCCCGAAGGCCCACGCCACAAGCGGCGCCGTGACGAGTGTCGCTACCACTGAAATCGTGAGGTCTCGCGCGAGGGTACGCCGCCATCCGCGCCAGCGGCGCGGGATACTACGCTTCGCCAGCTGACCGCCAGCAATCAGTGCGGCGAATCCAGCCACGCTGAGTTGCCAGCCGAGGTCCGTCGCCACGCGGGGATCCCCGAGCGGCGCTGCTGCCCCGAGCGCAAGCGCTGCCCAAGGGGACACAGGGCGCTGCAGGGCTCGCGTCACGACCGTGACGGCAAGCATTGCCGCACTGCGCACCGCAGGGGGTGGTGCCCCGATGATCGCTACGTAGAACGCAATCACGAGCATGGTCAGCGCAGGCGAGAGCCGTGGGCCCGCGCGCAGTGCCCCGAGGAGGAGGGCCACCGCTTCCGCGATGATGGCCACGTGTAGGCCGGAGATACTCAGAATATGAACGAGCCCTGCCGATGCAAACCGGTCGCGGAGGTCGAGTGGCAGCTCGTGGGTGTCCGCAATCAGGAGCGCGCGGACAATCGGCGCGTCCTCACCGAAGTCGCGGTCGATCATCGTTCCCGCACGCTCGCGTTGCGCACGGAGGGCGTCTCCGAGAGGCCCGTGGTTGGCCCCACAGGGCTCGCGACTGCGTACGCGAGCGAAGTCCGTGTCGCGCATCGCGGCACTCCGACAGCCGGCATCACGTTGGGCCGCCACGCGCGCGGACATCACGGAGGCTGCGGCAAGCAACAGGAACGCCGCCAACGGCACTGCATTCGAGCGCTGGGTCAGCAGTAATGCAACCGACGCCACGGCCGCGGCGAGTAGCAGCGGCGCCGCATCAACGTCCGCTGCACCGACCAGCAACCCTGTGACCCACACCACAACTGCCCATCCGATGAGCGGCATTCGTGAACGGTGCCCACCGGACAGAAAAACGGCGCATCAAATCGATGCGCCGAGTATCAAAACCACGCGCCAACCGGCGGCCGCGGGGTACCTATGCCATCGGGAGGGCTGCGCGCTCCGCCACCGGTGACCCGGTGAATGTCGAGCCCGTCGTGCCCGTCAGTTCGACATGAAGGTAGGTGCCGATCATCGACAGGTCGCCCGGAACAATCACGGTCTTGAAGTCACGCGACCGCGCCTGCAACAACCCATCACCCTTGCGCGCTTCCTTCTCGATCAGCACTTCGCGGCGCTCGCCTAGGCGGCGCATGTTTTTGTCGCGCGCGATGCTTCGGACGAGTTCTTTGAGACGCTCGAAGCGTTCGTCCACGACCGCCGCAGGAACGATCAACTCCGCAGGCAGGCGCTGCGCGGGTGTGCCGTCGCGCATCGAGAATTTGAACATGAACGCGTCATCGAAGCCAACTTCGCGAACCGCGGACAGTGTTTCTTCGAACTCGTCGTCGGTCTCACCCGGGAATCCGACGATGATGTCGGTCGTGATTGTAAGTCCCGGGATCGCCGCTCGAAGGCGATCGACGCAGGCGAGGTAGTCCTCGCGGCTGTATCGGCGGAGCATGCGCTTGAGCGTGCGGCTTGATCCGCTTTGCATTGGGAGATGGACATGCTCGCACACCGCCGGCACTTCCGCCATCGCGCGGATCACCGACTCCGAGAAATCGTTCGGGTGCGGACTCGTGTAGCGGACGCGACGAATCCCCGGCACAGCGCCGACCGCGCGGAGCAACGCACCGAAATCGGCAGTGCCATCATTGTAGGAATTTACGGTCTGACCGAGTAGCACCACCTCGGTGAGTCCCTGCGCCACGACTTCGTGCGTCTCGCGCACCACATCGGCGAGTTGCCGCGAGCGCTCTGACCCGCGCGTGTAGGGCACGATGCAGTAGGTACAGCGATAATCGCAGCCGCGCTGGACGGGAATCCATGCCTTGACGCCGTCAAAGCGGCGGGCTTGGAAATCTTCGTAGTGCTCTTCGAGATCAAAGTCGGTGGCCGTAAACCGTTCCCCGTTCCGGGCGCCATCGATTAGCTGCGGCAGTGCGCGGTACGCATCCGGCCCGACCACGAGCGACACGCGGGAATCCGTTTCCAGCAACTTCGGCCCCAGTCGCTGCGCCATGCACCCGGTGACGCCGAGGATCGTGTCGCGTCCCATGAACCGGCGCAGTTCCCCGAGTCGGCCAATCACGCGCTGCTCCGCGTTCTCTCGAATCGCGCAGGTGTTCACAAGAATCACGTCCGCGCCCTCAGGGCCGTCCACGGCATCGTAGCCGCTCGCCGCAAGCTTTCCGAGCATCAGCTCGGAATCGCTCACGTTCATTTGGCAGCCGTAGGTCTCGATGTAAACGGAGGGCACGTGATGGGTCGGGGTCAGAGCGTGTTTAAAGCGTGTTGACAGGGCATTTAGAGCGTAATGAAGCGGAGTCCGCTGGAATCAGCAACTACTCGCGCGGTGAACCGTGCGCCCCGCGGCGGCAGTGGCTCCGGGAGTGCTACTGTAAGATAGTCCTCGGTCAAGCCGTGACGAGACGGCCCAGGCCCGATCACCACCACGTCGGCGTTCCCGCCGACGCGTTTGGCCGCATAGGCGGCGGCTTTGTCCGCCACCACAGCGCGCAACTCGGCCGCACGCTCACGTGCCACGGGGCCAGGAACCGCACCACCTAATCGCTCGGCAGAAGTGCCGGGGCGCGCCGAGTAGGGGAAGACATGCAGCGCCGTGAACGGGAGCTCTCGCACAAGATCCACGGTCTGGGCATGGTCGGTGGCCGTCTCGCCCGGGAACCCTGTAATGACATCGCCACTCAGGGCGAAAATCGACCGGTCCGCAAGCAGCTGTTGAATCGCTGCGCGGTAGGTCGCTGCTGTGTACCAGTGCCGCCCCATGCGACGAAGCACCGCATCGGCGCCGCTCTGCAGCGGTGCGTGCAGGTGCGGGGCCACGCGAGTCCCGCCTTCGCGAAAATGCATCGCGAGCTCGGCATCGACTTCAGTGGCCTCAATCGACGTCAGTCGGAAACGTACGGTGGGGACGTGCGCGACCAGTGTCGTCACGAGCGCGCCGAGCGACGTCCCGAGGTCATGTCCGTAGGTCCCGATGTGCACGCCCGTGAGTACGATTTCCGGATGTGATTCAGCGAGGCGCATCGCCTCGATGACCAGTGCCTCTGGCGCGCGCGAGCGGTTTGCTCCGCGCGCGAGCGTCGTGGCGCAGAAGGTGCAGTGTTCGTCGCAGCCGTCCTGAATACGCAGGAGGGCGCGCGAGCCGTCCTGCTGTCCCATCGGCGTCAGCGCGGCGGTGCGGTCCAGCCCGAGCGCGTTCGCGACAGCCTCTAGGTCTGCGCCGGCCACCAGCGCACGCACGCCTGGGATCGTGCGCAGACGCCCATCGTCGCGCGCGGAGGCGCACCCCATCACGATAGCGGGCGTGGGCGCGCGACCGTCAGCGGTTGCTTCGTTCGCCGAGCGCCGCAACGCCTGCCGG
>Ga0114971_10001183_pt1 | contig 17597 bp, 11 predicted proteins | sample M_140625_MF_Meta_FD_87320 | JGI IMG/M metagenome (GOLD analysis project Ga0114971, IMG submission 87320) | Freshwater microbial communities from Lake Montjoie, Canada to study carbon cycling - M_140625_MF_MetaG | ecosystem: Environmental > Aquatic > Freshwater > Lake | place: Lake Montjoie...
ACTATCTGGATTTATTCTCCGATATCACTCGCATCTACAACAAGATAAAACGGTTTCAAATATAATGTCAAGTCATATGATTGAAGCTTTTTCACTTGCGATTAAAAAAGGAAAAATTAAATGTGATTTTTCTATTAATAATAATGATGATAATTTGTGGTTAAGTATTACGAATGGAATAACTGAATATCATTATGATATTTCAACACATTTCCTTGTAATGTGTTGTAATGATGAAAATTATGAATGGTTTTCTTTATTACATAATAAAGTAATTGAATATCACGATTCTAAATTTGCCTTAAATAAATTACCATTTGAATTATTACAATCGTGGATATATATTAGTCTTAAAGTTATTTTTCATGATACCAAAGGTTAAATGCCCATTTTTCTCCGGTTTCAACTGGGATTGAACGATGACTTGATTTATAATTTACGTCTCCATTCTTATGATAATTATCAAAATATACCATCCGGCCCATTTTTGGAGGAACCTTTATATTTAAATTTGGAAATTCAGTTTCTCCACCCTGGTCTACATCATTCAAATAACATAAACATGTGAATCGGCGATGACGTATTCCCTCATTTTTATTACGGCTCGGACTTGGGTCCATATGTGTCTTATATTCTTCTCCTGCGTAATAATGTATAACTTGAAAAAATGTATCAAAGTTTCGACCGGGCTTCTTCAAAAGTAAAGCAATCTTTTTATAAATTTGAAAAACTTCATTATCCTCTAAATAATTTAAAAAATGTGAACTTCCAGTTCTTATTGTGGATACTTTCGCTTCTTGTCCAGAACCGACAATCGCACGTTTCATATTTTCTCGACTTTTCTCAATTATTAAATTACAATCTTCCCGACTTAATACATTATCCACATAGAAAATAAGAGGTTTTTTATTTATAACGGTTAATAATTGTTCATTCATAAAGTAATATATGATTATTTTTATTGTGTTTTATACTTACAACGAAATTAAATAATTCTAACATAACCCGACAGTCAATTTCATTATACTTAATAATATCAGATAAAGATTGGTTTAATTCAAGAATATATTCCTCCTTTATAAAATTCGGTATCAACAATATATTTGCCTCTAATCCATTCATTACATTATCATTCCATGATGTCTTAATAAAGCCCAGCTTATACATTGATTTCGCAACATCCTTTAATGAATAAGACTTCATTCCATCACATACAAAATTAATTGTGGTCTTAAATAATTTCAATAAATTAATCCACTCAATTTTAGCTGGCAATTCAAAATGATACTGTTTAGATAAAGAATTTAACATTGATTGTTCGGCAGTTGACCAATTCATAACACAATAAGGGTCGCCAAAACTCGCCATAAAATCGATCCAGTCTCGAATATTTTCGACCTCATAGTAAGAACCAGAACCAGAACCAGAACTCATATAATCAATTGCTTTTGGAATAAATGACTTATACAACCATTCACCATTCTTTTCATATATGACTCCAATCAAGTATAAATGATTTGTGTCCGCGATTGAAAAATCTCGCTTAAAATGAAAACTATTAATATATTCAAAATCCACATAAAAAATACGTTTCTTTGGAACTACTAATTTTGATAAATCACACATAATTTTAGTAGTCCCTCGCAGTTCTGCGACACTCTTTAAAAATGGCTTACCTGAGTCCCTTAGCGCATCATCAACCGTCATATTTTTCTGAAAACATTCATTCCTCTTTTCAAGAGTTATATCATTATATGAAGTTAATTCATCATTTTTATGAATAATTGATTGAATAATCTTTTTATATCCATATGTAGAACTGTGTTTCATATTTGGTAAAAGCTCGTATCTAGTTGGATTATATATGTCCCATGAATGACCATTTTCACGTAATTCCCATATCCACTTATAAGCATCATTCATTTTACAAAATAATGATGATTGATTTAAATCAACTTTATATATTGTATTCGTGCTTGATAAAATAAAAGCAAAAGGTTGTATAAATATAGAGTCGAAATTACAGTTGCTTGAAAAATATGAATCTAATACCTTCTGCTTCCCATATAAGATAACATTATTCTTCTTTGTGTCCCTATTATTATTATAAATAATTAACAACTGATAATATCCTTCAAATAATTGTGATGGGATGACAACATCTAAAAATTCAGAGATGACACTGCTGTGTATTAATACATCATAATGACTGAATATTTTCATTTTATCACAGCGTAAATAACCATTAAAAATAACTGATATTTTATCATTCATCATTTCCTTTGTTAAATCTGCAGACTCATGATTTTTATAATTGGTCAAATCATCAAATTCATAATTCATCTCTGTACATTTCATCTTTAACTCAACTATCCTATAATTTAAATGGAGTTTTGATTGGACCTTTATATTTTCATTAAATTTATCAGTATCTTTTTCATAGTTATACATTGTTAGATAATCAAATATTGGTATATCTAACATATAATTTATAAATGATGATGAATCAATATAATTATTATCATCTAATTTTATTCTTTTATTTGGTTTATTTGGTTTATTTATTAATTGAATGGAACGTTTCATTTTTTATAATATAGCATTTTCATTTTAAACTATTATTTTATAAATTTGGACCGCATCTTGATTTTCTTTTTTATAATCTTATTATTAACTTTAATATTATTATTATTAACCATTATATTCGCAATTCCATAATTCTTCTTAATAATATTCGGCATGTCTCTCATTTTAAAAATATAATTCTTATTTTTTCCAACAATATTATAACAATAATTATTTTGAGTTGGATTCTCCATTAAAATAATTGTATCTCGCTTTAATGAATTTATAAACGCATAATATCCAGTTGGATTCGATTTTTTTAAGCGTTTTTCTAAAATAATCATATTAACTGCTAGGGCATTGCTTAATAAAAAGATATCTACCATATTTGCCGGATAATCATCTGTAAATATGAATTCTTTCAACTGGGTAATCGTATTAATATTTTTATACGCATTATGATTAAAGTGTTTATATATCTCAATTATTCGATTAATACCATCATGAATATCAGTCCCAATATTAGAAAACATTGGTTCCTTATTTATATCAGAATTCGTTATATTCTCAATTTTATCAATTTGCGTATTTTTTAGTTGAATAACCGTTCTTATTTCCGGTTGTATAATTGCTAAAATATAAAGAAGAGATGTATATAATGAATTTGAATTACTACAATCGTCATAATAATTAAATCTAGGCATATGGCCTTTCCAATAAGATGGCAAGGGAATTAATTTCATATCATCCAATCGAATATCCTTATTAACAACCATATACTTATTCTTATTTATTCCATTATATACGTGACTTACTTTACTATATTGATGTTCCGTCATAAAAGTAAACTCCTTCTTGGGTTCATATAAATGGTGAATCTGCTCAAATACACCCTTCGCTCCATCAATAAGTATCTCATCATTCCTTATATTCTTTGTATCATTCAATATTTCATCAATCTTATCTTCCATTATTTCATCTCGCAATAAACGATTGTATAATATTTCATCAGTTATTTTATCCACATAAAATGGAAATAATGTCTTTCCATCTATTGGACTTCGATCTAATAATATCAAGCTACATTTTCCATTCTTATATATACAATGCGGATTCAAGCTACATTTCTTATCTAATTTCGAACATAACTTTCGAATCGAAGGGCGAATATAGTCTTCAATTGGAAATGGAAGCTTTTTAAGAATGATTACAATCTTTTTACATATTTTTTGAATGATTCTCTTTAATAAATCGCGCTTATTTTTCATTGTAGTATTCTGTATTATTTTGATGATTTCATCTTTTTCCTTATTTGATTGAAGAAAATTCGCGATTTCCATTCGTAATAGCTCATATGTCTCATTTTGATAAATAAGTGTATGACTCATTAAAACGCGCTCATTTGTTTTCTCTTTCTTATTCGAAATATATTTATTTACATCAATATAATATTTCCCCGAAGCTTCTATTAAATCAACTGATGTCTTTTCTGGTATAACATGTATAATTCGATTATTCTCCAATAATATAGCAATAATAAGACCAGCAGAGTCTTTATATATGCGTGTTGGATAATATGGCAACTTATATTTTCTAGAAATATCATTGTAAAATCGGATTGTTTTCATTAGTCGCAGAGGCTTCCAATTTTCAACTGGAATATCAATAAATTCTCCACGTGGTTTAAATGGGAGAAGGAATCCCTGCTCAGTAATGAAACCAATTGATTTATTAAATGAGTCTTTCAATTGGGCTTTTATTTTTATATCTTTAATTTTATCAAGTAGGTCAGTTCCTTTAATATCCGGTTTAACTTCAAAATATTCAGATTTTAATGTATTGGCCCTTATTTTATCCCAAGAAATAATGTGTTTGCTTACGCAATTATTTAAGGACATATTTAAAAATTTGATGGACTCACCATCTTCCGGAAAGAAATGGCGCTTCACTTTTATCTTTCCTTTTTCATTACTTATGAGATATATTGGCTCATAATAGCGACCATCCGTATAAATAAAAACAGACATCTTACTACTTGAATAAAAATCCCGAATATAAAACCCAATTGGACATAAGAGAGAGCGAGAATTTAATAAGTAAATATTCATTCCCTGCTCATGAAGAATATTCGGGCGTGACAGAAAATCCCATAAATATTCCTCAGTTATTTTTGTGGTATCACTCATCATATATTTTACATAGTTCTCATACGAGTCCGTATCCTTAGTCTTAAACGTAAGTGATAATTCGCCATTATTCAAACTATTAAATAGTTTTCGATTTAATTTGGTCTCAAACAAGTATTTTTTGAATGTAAGAATATTCAGAGGGGTATCATCAGTCTCCATTATTGATAAAATCGAATAGATGAATGATTGTCGCGTATCATCCTTAACTCCATAACGCAAATGGACTCGCGCATTTAATGGTAATTTACCAGTATTACACCGGGATATAAATAATTTCGCGATTTCAATCGGTAAAAGGCCCAGCCTATTGCGCAAAAGAGGTATCTTCTCGCGTCCCATAACATAATCGATTCCATCACCATCTATGGAATTATCCACATTTTTACCCAAGCACTTCATATATTTCGCATATCCCTTTGACTTTGGGTTATCCTTTTGAATCTTGAAGCAACATGGCATACATAGCTGGTTTGGATGATTACTTTCATCGATGAATCCAATATATGGATTAAACTTACTATCCTCCACTATTTTCAACCATGTTATTCGGCCCTCTTCTAAGCAACTCGGACACTTCGCCGTAAGACAGTTCCCCTTTCGAGTGGGCCGTATTTTAATATTATTCTGTATTTTTTTATATGAAATCGGAATCTCTTCAAATGGACACCACACTTGGGCACATATATACCAATTCTGGCGGTCCGGAGAGCTTCCATACACGAGCGAATTTTTATAAGAGTCTGGGTCTATTTTGGGGTTTTTTGCTGGATCATTTTTTAAAACGAGGGGTTGGCGCTCCTGGGGTTGGCACTGCTTCGCATAATTTGCGAATTTTGCATCACTTCTGAACTTGAAAATTGGATTATCGTATTTTTGAAGACGGCGCAATGTATAAAACTCGTCCTCACAAAAATCGGTACATACATCGTGTTTCAAGTCCTTATCCTCACACTGCATGCGAATATTTCTGTCAAGGTCATCATTTCGAGCTAAGTAGATTCCCCGATTAAATTCTTCATTCTCTTTATTCTCATTTTCAATTGCTTGATTTGTGGTGGTATTTACATATTCATCCTCCGCATATATATTACCGAGTGTATTTGCATAATTCATATAGTTCGCATTTGTTAGAGGGGTCGTATTTTGTAAAACACTAACATTAATATTATTGACTGACTCCTCTAATTCAATTAACTCATCACTGAAAACATCATTCATTTCACTCTTTTTTAGATATTTGGACTGATTTACAAATAAATTAATGAACTTCGCAATAAAAATTGATGCGTTCGTAAGTTGCATGACATTCTTCGACCCATTCATATGCATCTTCCCATTCTTTATCTTTATTTCAATACCAGTCTGGCGTGTAGTCTTGACACCCTGACTTCCCATAAATCCATATCTGCGCTCCCAATCTTTATAAACTTTTATTGCTTCATCAATTGGTCTCTGAGAATAATAGCTCTCATGTAATAATTTAATAACACTCGCAGGAGTTATATTCGGATTTTGCTGGATTGTTTTATGAATAAACTCATACTCCAAGTTCATCCGACTATAAAAAGAAACACGCTTATACTTTGCGAGGAGTTCCGTTTTTTCATAATTTCTCTTTGATAAAATTGGCGACAAAAAAGGCGTCATAAACTTGTTTGAAAAATCATTTATCTCCTTGTAATTAAAATCATCTGGTAAATTTACCAAATTAATAATATCCATCAATATCAAACGCGTTCTTCCATGAAATTCAAGTTTATTCGTAGAGGTATTGAATGATACATTTGGTAATCCCAATTTAGTATTTTTTGGTATTTTGAGTTGTCGATACCGGTAATCAATCTCATTAATCTTTTGAATTAATTTACTAATTTCCATAACGGCATCATATGTGTTTTTTAAGGAGGCTCCATATTTTTCTTTAAACGCAATCCGGACTTCCATATTTCCGTTCCGATGAATATTAATGGTCGCATATTTGGGCTGTTCATCCAGAGTATAAATATAGCGCTTTAATGTAAGACCACGAGAGCTGTATTGGACCTCGCGAATGAGTGTATCCGTCGCATCGCGGACTTTCTTTGTTGAAGCAACCCAATCCTTGATTTGTTTCTCACTGATAACTTTACTTTCGATGAGTGGTTTATAAATACGAAAGAATGGGGCCGGACTATCCATGTCTTTGTATCGCATAAATGGTGTCTTCTCATCCACCGCAAATAGGCTAAAAATAGTTTTTAAGTTAACAAACTCATGTTCATAATCATTTGTGATATGAATTAATAATTGAATAACATTACAGCCCTCAAAATATGTTGGGTCAATCGGAATTTTTTCCATAAAGTTTATCAATTTGTCCTCCGCTTTGATAAGAGGCTTCAAGCGCTCCATTTCTTTGTAAATAATATCGGGGTCATACTCAATGAGAGCTCCCGCCCAATATTTTATAAAATAACCATTCACCAAAATATCATCTACCTTTTTCCCAATGCTCCGACAATACTCCATCTCATCATTCAACATATGTAAATAAATCTCTCCATTCTCAAAACGGATTCCATTTGTCGCATCATATAGTGTCTCATCATTAATATTCACAACGTGCTCAACCAAAATCAAATGCCCATCCTTTGCTACAAAATTCTTGTAGTCAGGTGCGATTTCCTTTTGGAGGAGAGATGGTCTCCCTTCAATGTTGGTCCAAGTGGGCCCGAGTAATTTTGTCCCAGAACCATATATGACCCACAGCTCCTGATTCTCAGGTATAAGAATATCTTTATTACTGCTCATAAAACAAAATATTTTTTTTCGAATAGTTGTAATCGTATCATCTTCATAAATATGTTGGTATATGAATTTAAATCGTTGTGTTTTGTGTTTTGTAATAATATCATAATATTGCTTAAAATGGGACTTTAATAATCCATCTGATTTTCCAGTTAGTTCTAAATTGGATAATGATTGTTTTACATCACGTGATTGTTCTCCAACAAAAATATACGAACATGTGTTGTTCTTCAATCGGTCTAACCTAATTATTTTAAAAATGTTCTTTTTTTCATAATCTTTTATTCCACATATGGTTGAAATTTCTATTGTCATCTAATTAAAAGATATAAAATATATTTTCTAATTTAAGATTATTTTATTTAAGTGGGCTATCAGTTATCTTAATGCCACAATAATCATGAGGGTCCGCATTAAAATCGATATTCTTATAATATCCGACTTTAATAGATTCTTTCAGAAGAAACTCAAAATTTTCCCAGAACTCATTTGTGTGTCCGACTGAAAGTGTCATAATGTGGGCCAATTCATGAATAGCCACAAACATGATAACATTTTCCTTAACAATACGATTCTGTCCATCTCGCGAACGCAAACACAAGACCATTTTCTCCCCTTTATTAATACTATAACTGGTATTTGTGCTACTGGGTTCGGACTCAACAATATTATCTGGATTAAATTTAGAAATCATACGAGAAATACGTTCATCTTTGGGATATGCTCTTGATAATATGGAGCATAGATTAGAAAGTTTCATTCGAACATTAGCAAGTGTATCCGCGGCCAATTGCTTATATTTTAAATTATAAACCATATATTTTCTTTGGTCAACCTTACTCATAACATATGATACATCCTGACGATATCCTTGTATAATAATAATAACCATGATTATCAATATAAATCCAATCATGATATACATAAAAATCATTCTTATAAAATATAAGAATAAAATTATTCTTAATGACGCAATTGAAAAACAACAAAAATTAATATAAGCATCAGGAATGGAAAAAATATGTTTCGATAATAATTATAAAAAGTCTTCTTGTGTTTAAAATTATTAAATCCCTCAATAATTGTTCCATCATTCTTAAAAAATATTCGCTCATATGGAACTTTCGCCTTGATGAGTTCCGAAGTTGAAAGAGACGTCTTTGAAAGAACGAGTTTCAATATATTTTTATAAAATGTATCCTTGAATTTTTGATTTGGGTATTTATAACTAACATTGCGCGCATTTATTTCAGCAAGAAAACACTTCATGTCCTGATTAATAAGAATATCATACCCAAGAATTTTAAAACACTTCTGTTTTTTAGTGGGACACTTTAAATGTTCAACCGTTGACCGAATAGTCTCTCGCGTAATTTTTACAATCTGGGGAAATACCATATTATCCCACACCTGCTTCCCGAAACTGCGAGTGAAATCTTCCGGAATATAGAAAACATTATTCTTCGAATTCTCCCCACTTAATACAATATCATTATCGAATGTATCAGATTCAAATTCTTTATTCGCCGTATAAATAAAGCCGTTCTTTGACAAATAAGCCGTCGTCGAATTTTCCGTCTGAACATAAATAACATAAATACGGAAATGGAACTTCTTATTATTAAATAAGAGAGGGTTATCAATATAATCCTGAATAATCCATTCTTGGTAATCGGAGTAGTGGTCTAAATGACTCATAAGTTCTAAATAATTACGGACAATTCCAACACCGGTCCTCGACAATGAATTCTCTGGCTTTACTATATAAACTGGCGGGTCATCCCGTGGATTCGAAACAAAAAGTTGCTTCAATTCTTCGAGGCTGTTGCGATTGAAGGAGATTGTGAGAGGGATATAATCAGGGCGCGTCTTGTAATAATTCAAATGGATATTATACTGTTCCTTCTTATTCCCGAGGGGATTCACATCTTGTAATTGATTCACGATTTCGCATTTTGAATAGTTCGGATGATTGCGATTTCCATAACTTATGTCGCAGTAGAATATTTTATCGGATGATGATGGATCATCTAATTCTTGAAGTCCACTTTTTTTTAGCTCATCTGATATTAAAGAGTGAAAATATGGATTATTATTTATAAATGACATAATATTAGTTAGATTTTATATAATTCAAATTGAACATTTTCCATCATTCGCAATAACTACTTCTATATTATTTTTAGGAATTGATAACTTTTCTAATAATTCGTAAATTATTTCATAACTACGATTATGTTTTTCGAATCCTCTATATATTTTGATATTTGATATGTCTGATGTTGTTAATTTTTGTTTTCTTAAACAATCATTTATTGCAGATATCATTGTGGATGTATCAGTAATTGCGTCAATATGTGATAAAAATTTTTGATTTCCCAATTTCATAGTTAAACCACTACATGTCGACATTCCAAATGTATTTAATCTTCTAGAGTTTGGAACAATTTTAAATGAACCTTGTCCAACATAATTTGAATCTGAACCTACTAAATCAAAAACTGGTATATTTATTTCACCATCTTGATATGATGAAACAATTGTTGAGAATTTTCTTATAGAACCATCCATTACAGTATATTCATAGTGTAAAGGTAAATTTTGAAGAATTATTCCATAACATTGTCCTTTTTGAAACCATTCATCATATTTTCCAGCATCTTTTAATTCTTGAATTATTTCTTCTTCTGAATTATTAACAGATTTATTAACAGAATTATTTAAAAAATATAAAAATGGAGTATTTTTTTTATTTGAATTTCTATTTACGAAATCAAAAACTGGTGTATTTATTTGACCATTCTGATATGATGAAAAAGTCATTGAAAATTTTCTTGTAGAACCATCCATTAAAGTATATTCATAATTTGAAGGTGAATTTTGAAGAATTATTCCATAACAATGTCCTTTTTTAACCCATTCATCGTATTTTCCAACATCTTTTAATTTTTGAATTATTTCTTCTTCTGAATTTTCAAATACGAAATCAAAAACTGGTATATTTATTTCACCATTCTGATATGATGAAACAATTGTTGAGAATTTTCTTATAGAACCATCCATTATAGTATATTCATAATCAGTCGGTGAAATTTTACCATCAGAACTTATATTGCGATAACGATTACTATTTCCTCTCATTGTTATTCCATAACAATGTCCTTTTTCAAACCACTCATCATATTTTCCAGAATCTCTTAATTCTTGAATTAATTCTTCTTCTGATTTTCCTACTCCACCTTTCTGATAAATTTCAAATGATATTCTTTTCTTTTTTCCATTTTTGTATAATTTATAAAAATAATTTTTTTCTGATTGAATGTATTTCATATTATTTATTCATGATAAAAAATAATATAATTTTATAAAAGAAATAATATGAAATATATTCCTAAATAACTTTTAGTCTGATTGCGACAACTCCGAACTCGCGTTCATCCTCTTTCGTGTAATATTTGTAATAAACACTCAGCCCGTGTTCAATACCGTATTTTTCCATATTTGGTAAGCATTTTGATAATCCTTCCGTTTCAAGATATGTTTTGAAATTTGGGTATTCCGCCTTTCCAGTAATTTGCGTCAAGAAACTTCTCGGCTTGAAATCCTCATTTTTCCATTTAATAATATCACCGACTTTCATTTCCTTAAATTTGCCTTTGTTTTTCCTTCCTTCAACAGTCTTTAATCCGAGTTGAATTAATGTAAACCACGGCTCGGAGAGATTCTCGAGGTATTTTGGCTCCATTTTATTTCTTCTTTTTTTATTTGTTATAACATTCAATTTTTTAGATTGATTTGTCGATTTTGTTTTATTTGTTCTAATTGTTTTTTCCATAAACTAAATAAGAAAATTTATTTTTGAATTACTTTTAGGGTTATTTCGATAATAGAGCATTAATCTTGGTCTTTTTTGGGGTTCGCACTTTTACTTCTACGTAGTAGAAGAAAAAAGGGCGTTGATGTATGGCTCTTCAATAAGCGTGTTCCGCTTTTCCTCCACCTTCGTGAGTTTCGTCTTTTTCAGAGTTTCCTCCAAAAATTCTATTGTCGGATTGTTGTTGTTGAAATTCGGCTCAGCATATATTAATTTCCCTCCGGGTTGTAGCAACTTCAACTTAATATTCTCCGGAAAACACTCTGGATGTTCTTTAATAAGCGCATCCTTGTATTTCTTCGGGAAAACGTCAGAAGTCATACTTTGAGGCGGTAATACGAACGCCAATAAAACAAGAGGGCTCACAGGCTCTCCCATTTCAAGTTTCAGAGTTTCAAAATAGTTCGGGCGCTTCACTAAGAATGCGAACAAGTCGCTCGGTAATGGAGCAACAAGCCCAGTATAATAAGTCCGCCAGTATATTTCCGTTCCGAAATAATATCGGATCGTTGTAATAAGGCTTATTAAATATTCATCACATATCTTTTCCACATCATAAACTCCATCCCAAAAATATTCATAATAAGACTTCTTCAAATTCTTGAATACCACATCATATTCGCGAACGTAATTCTTATGTAAAATATGCTTCTTATTAGAAAATGACATATGCTCTATTCCTTTATTGTTTTTGTTTTTGTTTTTGTTATTGTTATTAATATTTAGCTTATCTAAATTGCGGGATATTCTCTGTTTTACCATATCAATCCGCTCTGATTCAATATCGCTCAACCGCTTCAAAATTGCCATTAGAAAGCGCTGGTTTATAAAGAGGTTGTTATTTTTCCAATGGATTAATCGGATTGAGCGGTCAATTCTTCGCTGGAAGTTATATGCGCTTAAAAGTGTTCGCATATTATCCTCTTTGAATTTAAGAAAATAGATTGTTTTAACAAAATCATTTCCTTCTAAAAATGACATGAAAACATAATCCATCAAATAAAGCAACTTTTTATTCATTAAATCATCCGGCTTTGTTTTAATAATTTTCATTTTGTTAAGAAGTGTCTTCTCAGCTTCCGTTATTTTCAACTTTCCTCCATGATGAAATGATGATTCCAAGCTATCACTATAAATTAAATCAGACAACTTTTTACAATTGATATAAATATATATTTGTTCTTCTGGATAAAGTTTATCAAATACCATTTTATCACGAGTTGGCATCATAATCCACATATTTTTAAATATGAAGCGCAATAATAGTAAAATAACATCACCATCAGATGCCACAACAACGAAATTATCGTCAGTTCCATCTTCGATCTTCTCAATCATCCTCATATATTTGTGTTCCGCCTCACCCACGATATCAGTTCCATCATAAACAACATTTATTTTTCCAAATTTTCCGGCCTTTATTGCTTTCCGAAATTCCTTATTAAATGAATCCATAAGAGGCGTTCCAGGGGTTATTCGATTCTGATCATATTTCATCCCCGACAAAGTTTTCAGTGGTTTCGCATTCTTCTCCAGTTTTTCCATATACGGTTTCTTATAACGCCTTTCACGCTGTTGTTCCATCTTTGAAAGCGGGGGGGGTCCATCAATCGCAATATATACTAATTTTTGAGGCTGAATAATTTTAGTTATAAGATGTATTGTATTCTTAATGACGAGCGCAACCAGCCTCTTTTCATAACTTTTGACATCTTTTTTTAATGTGAAATCATACACGACATCCGTTGGAAAATCTCGAATTGTATCATAAATGAAAGCATTAAAATCCATAAATAAATAGTGAACAGGAACTAATGGATTCGGCGCTGGTAAATGTATAGATGGATATTTTTTTATAACATGCCTTAATAAACCACTCACTCCCATTTTGATTATATATATTATTATATATAAAATATTTGGTTATATGAATTAAAGCGTTTGAGATGTAATTGTAATCATTTCCCCATAATAAAAATACCATGATAAATATGTCTTACACAACTTATACGCTTCTTCATAGGTCTCTTGTAGGCCATGTTTATCCATATATTTTACAATGAATGTGCCTGTTTTTCCATCAATATTGAATACATCTTTTGGAAAAACTGTTATTATGTCAGAGTTATAAGACTTCACAGGCGGTCCATTTTTCCAACCACACATCCGACTATATAAACGACCTATTTCCATATATTATAACTACAATAATTTTTATATTTATAAAAATTATTACTAAATAAAAAGTAAGACTTTTTATTTACAAAAAAATTGAAAGAAAATTCTATACTATTTTTTACAACTAAAAATGACAATTATTACATTTACACAATTACCAAATAGAAACTATATTTGTAGATTTACAAATAATTCCGAACAAATAGTACCTACAAACCAGACGATACTTGTCCTTATTTTGGATGAATCTGGTTCAATGGGAATACATGGAATTCAAGCAACACATAAATACAAAGAAGTTCATTTAAATTTTATGGACCCACAAACACAGGTTTGTGTCATTGCTTTTGAATCAACTACAAGATTGGTTGAAACAACATTAGGAGAGTTAAATCCAAATTTATTTGGAGGAAAAGGAGGAACTTATTTGTGTCCGACGATTCCAATTATTACACAAGTTTTACAGAAATATCAGTCTAGTGATATTATGATGACAATTGTAAGTGATGGTGAAATTGGTGATACTCGTTCTTTTCCAAGTCTCTTTGAACAACAATGTTCTCGTTTTTTCAATTCACCAAACATCTCAATAACTATGATTCGCTTAAATACTGGTGGAACACCAGCAGTTAAAGAATTATGTATGTTTGCGAAGATGTCAAGTGAAGGCGCAGGTGAATTAATTACATTGAGTCCATCAGAGTTAAATATGTTCGATGAACTTTTTAAACTACATGGCCAAAGTTTTCAAATCTCATCATCTTCTCCAAATCTTGGGAATGATATGTTTGGAAAATATTTGGGCTCACTAAATTTGAGAAACGGACAGACCTTCTTCATGGAAAATCTCTCTGAGATAACAAGTGAAGATGGTTCCCCAATTGAAATGATTGAAGCATCAGTTCAATTTGGAGCTCAAATGTATGATGAATATCTTGAAAGGATGATTGATCGTCTCGGACAAGCAAAAGTTCGTGGTGATATTGGTATTGATTCGCAAATTGACCAATTGACTCAATTATATGAATTATTACAACAACAGATTACAGTTTTATCTGAATCTGCTAGTATTTCTACTTTGAATAGTCAGAATCATTTTTCAATGCGTGTTCGTGCTAAAAATATGTTACAGAGTACAAAAAAAGAAGCGAAAACCGTTCTTATTGCTTTACAGACGTTAAGAAATAAGCAAGGTGTCACTGGAATGAATTCGAAACAACAAGCTGATTTCCTTCAAGAACTTAAAGATTCAAAGAACTCAAAGGATTTTGCTCGTAGAGCAAAAACTGCGACTACTGATGAATTACAGGGAGCTATTCAATACTTAATTTCGATGCTTTCACAGCTAAAAGAAGCTCTTCGCATCCAAGAGCAGTCTGGTGAACAAATTCCAGTGGATTTTATTTCTCAGGAAGATTCTCTAACTGCTTTTATCTGTGCGATTGAAGCCATAGAAGCAGGTCAGTCTGTATCAGTTGATGAAGCAGTCCAACTTTTTGGACTTCTTGGTCTTGGTATAAGTCATCACGTCGATGTGTATCCTGATGCTTCAATGTTATTCGGAAACATCCAGAAGGTATTCCATACTTGTTTCATGAATCAATCAACCCTGTGGGGTTGTCATGGAAAAACTCAGGGAGATGGTTCGTGGGGAATTATTAAATCTCCCTTTCATAAGGGAGAAGACATTTCTTGCCTTACTGCGGTTATCCCACTCAAATCATTAAATCATCCCCTCGTTTGGGAATGTATGAAGAAAAGTGGAATTCTCGATATTCAAACATCGATTACAATTCGCCGTCGAACAGAACATATCGCAAATGACACACCATGTATATATGGCGCATTATTCAAACATGTTATTGGAGAACCGAGTTCGGAAGCAAATCGAACATTACTTCGTGATATCTTAGAAACAATGGCGGGAATGATGGCGTCGAAGTCATGGACTGAAATTATAGGGATAATTGAGAAAAAGCACATATGCGCCTTTACTGGTGAAAATGGATTTTCCCATTATTCAAATCCACTTACATTTATGATGTGTCGGGCCGAATTCGCAAGAATCGCCTCCACAAACGCAGATGTTTTACGTGGAATATTTGAATTCTGTATTTTTCGTCATTTTCAAACATTGATGAAAGGACAGGACAGGACTCAAACAATCAATGAGTTTCTCGGAATTTCTGATGACCGGAAACAACTGGTTTTGCCCGATGATGTTCCAGAACCAGAACTGGAAACAATTGTATTTTCATGCGAGATTCGGCCAACTGGTAAGTTCATTGGAGTTTTCAATAAAATGCTTGAATTAGTATATAAGACTTGTTCTTGTATATTCGAATTTAACGGCCTCTCCGTTCAAACTTTCGAACAGTTTCAACAAACATTGGCTGGCGGTTCTGATTTTGACGCCTTTCAGGTGTTTTCAATCTATGTCGGCCTCGTATGTAATGGCGAAAATGATCGTTTCGATAAAGAAAATGGAGGAACCTATAAATGGGAGATTGAGTGTTCTCACGAAGAATTCATTCGCAATGTAGTCGCAAAAATTTACAGTGAGGACTACCAAAAGTGTGTTAAAGAGAAAGATGCGCGAATTCAAGCACAAAAGGAAAGTCGATTTGTTGAAAAATCTTCAACAATCTCATTTGATGAATTTGCGGAAGGGTTATCAATGATTCCTCCTCATCATCCACTCATCCCGAGATTGATTGAACTACTATGCGAGCCATCTTGCCTTGAACAAAAAGACAAAATCATACTGTTTTTTCTTGGTGAATGCGGTTCTCTGATATACAATCAGGGAATGATTCAATCAAAATACTACAAAAAATTTATTGGATTGGGTATTTTTGATGAAGATGAAACCGCATCTATCAAGAAGAGAATGAGTTCATGGACGCAAATTAATTTGCTCAAAGCAAAAGCGAATGATTCCACTTTCAATAATCAGAAGAATTGTTTGTCATGGCTTCAAGAAAATATTGGAGTAGATCCCAGAGATGGTCGTCCTAATTTTGGTAGACTCGCAAGAAGAGATCCAGAAAAGTATGAGACTTTAATATTGGGATATTCTGATTCTCCATCAGATCCCGCGACCCTTGCTGGTTTTGGTCCAATTATTAAAGCTGAACAAGCCCGTTCAAGATTATGTGTTAAAGCAACTGGGTTTGTTAGTTTGAAGAAATACAAACTTAGCTTGATTTCAAAAGGAGGCGTCGATAATTGGAAAAAGTTTCTTAAAGACTTTGATAGCCTTCAATCGACGTATCCAGATTTCTACGAAGCTTATTATCTTGAAGCTGAAACCTATTGGAGTCAAGAGCATAAAAATGCGTCTCTTCATGAGTAATCATTTTAATTGAAGAAATTTTCAAAATTTATAAAATAATATATGAATGTAAAAGAATACGCTCTTCAACGAAAAACAAATTTTTTAGCAGGGGGCTTCGAAGGCTCAGGCTCCGAAACCACAAACCCTTCATAATCCGTTATTTTCTTATCTTCCATATCATCCTTTTTTGGTTTAAACTGGCGCTCTGTAAGAAGTGATTTGTATCCAACCGCCTTGTAGAATTGCCATTCGTCATAAAAAATCTTCAAATGTTCCCGAGCCCACGCAAACCATTCTCTATCGCGGAAAACGGGATTAACTTGATAAATCTCAATCTTCCAATAAGTTGGACCAATGAACTTAATGGTCTTATTTTCGTTAATTCCATTGATAATAAATTTATTAATTGCGTCCCCACTAATAAAAAAATCGCTATGTATAGTTTTAATCGTGTCCGCATCAATTCTAAAATCGATTGATACTCCGCATTCCGTATTCTCCGTTATCAAACCGGCCTCGACCAACTGGATATGTTCCATATATTCATCACTAGAATTAAATTCCGCTAGTTTACATTCAAGGAAGTCGCATCGCTCCAAGTCGCAAACTTCGAGCTGTCCCTGCATCTGCGCCCAGTAATAATCAGTAGGAGATCCACAAATAACTC
>Ga0114971_10001184_pt1 | contig 17593 bp, 10 predicted proteins | sample M_140625_MF_Meta_FD_87320 | JGI IMG/M metagenome (GOLD analysis project Ga0114971, IMG submission 87320) | Freshwater microbial communities from Lake Montjoie, Canada to study carbon cycling - M_140625_MF_MetaG | ecosystem: Environmental > Aquatic > Freshwater > Lake | place: Lake Montjoie...
AAAGTAACAGCTGAAAAAATAAATAGGCTAGATATAATTAACCATTTGCGATTGACTCTATCGGCAATAATTCCAGAAACAGGACTCATAAAAGCATAGATCCATAAGAAAATAGACATTAGTATCCCGAAATTTTCAGCACTATTTAATTCGGCAAAATCAGGCATCATCGACTGTTTCATGGTAGCGATCATTTGTCGATCTACATAATTAAGAAAGGCAACAAACCAAAGAAGACCCACTACTACCCAAGGATAAAAATTTTTATTTTTCATATGCGATACAATTATACTTAGTTAAAGATTAATATTACCATTCTCCCTTTCCGCCGAATTTATTTTTTACATTTTTCCCAAATTCTGTTGCTGCTTCATTGATTGACTTCAATATGTCAGTCAGTTTTTTTCCCGCAGCACTTCGAGCAGCCGGAATTAGTGTCTCACATTCATTGGAGTCCATGAATCTAACTGCATCTAACAAATTTATTTGATCCTCATCAGGTATTACTAAAAAACCGTGCTTGTCTGCATGAATCAATTGACCGGGCTCAATTTTTCTTCCAAAAACTTCTACCTCACAATTCCATCGAACAGGACAGCTATAAGCATGGCCCACACACATTCCTTTGGCGAGGGCTTTAAATCCTGCATTGTTCATTTCATCCACATCACGTATTGCACCATCAATAATGGTTCCAACGCAACCCAATGCTTTATGAATATTGCTATTCACTTCGCCCCAAAATGCTCCATACAATCCTGGCTTATCCAAATCCTGCACTACAACAATTTTTGGTCCGGGTATAGAAGCTACATATGCTCTGTATTGAGCCCATGAATCTGGATTTGTTTTTGGATGCTCCGCATTTCGAGGCTCAATGACTACTGTAACTGCATAGCCAATCATTGGACCCATCTGCGGCATAAAGTCGGTTACTGGTTCCAAATTAAAACCATCCTCATTGGGCCGTTGCTTAGTAACTTGTTCCCAGCCATTGTATACTGAGGGCGTATTCCAACGTTTTAATTCTAACAATTGAGCATGGGTCAACTGAGTATTCGAATCCATAATAATAGTTTTTATTTATTTAAATCTTATTAATTGGAAAAGATAAAGAGGTTGTATATCTAATCATAGCAAGCTCCCAATTTAATAAATAGAATGAATCGATTGATTAAAATGAAATTCTATATTTAAAGATATGTTTAAATTTTTATTTACAGGCCTACGCTGTGAATTTGAAAATAGAAGTGTTTAATATTCTGTAGCGAATTTATTTTCCAACATTTTTTCTTTTAAAACAGATTTAAAAGAATAAGCTAGGGTAACCATGAACGCCCTAGTGTCAGATTTCTGGGATCTATAAATCGCAAAGTTGGAGGTTTTGGTATTGTAGCCACTTTTTAATGTATTAAAAGCATCTACAATAATAAAGTTCATTCTAAAATTACTCTTGCCTAATTTCTGTTGAAATCCTAGATCAACATTATAAAGAGCAAAGCTTTCGCCTTGCGGCGATATTCTTGGAGAAATATAGTTTCCTATTATCTGCAACTTACTTCCTTGACTAATTGAAAAATTATTAATCATTTTTCCACTCCAGTTCATTGAACTTTGAACTGCTTCTTGCAATACATTCGTTGCATTTATTTTTTGTTTAAACAAAGTAGCACTCACATTAAAATCATAAAAATTATTTGGCTTCCCAATCAGCATGGTTTCAATCCCGTAATTATCTGTATTCCCAATATTCATGGGCATATTCAAAATGGCCCCATTGGGTTGCTGGATATAAAATGGTCTGATCGAATTAATGGAATGTCTAAAAAATAAGCTGGTAGTAAAATTAAAATGATCGGCTCCTTTATTATAAGCCAATTCGTACGCATCGATAATTTCTGGCTTTAGATTGGGGTTGCCGCTATGAGGACTTAAAATATCTGTGATATCTACAAAAGGATTCAGCTGTCCAAGACCAGGTCGGTTAATTCTTTTTCCATAACTACCTTTTAAACTTTCCTTTTGATTGATATTGTAGGATAAATGAGTGGTTGGAAAAAGTTTTAAATAGTTATTCGTAAATCGAGTGCTCTGGGTGATTGTTTCACCGTTGTTATTAACCTGCTCTGCCCTTAATCCCGCTGCATAACCCCAAGTAGGGTGGTTATTTTTACTTTCCGTAGTATTGTGATATTGAATATAAAATGCTTGTACTTGCTCACTAAAATTAAAAGTATTGCTTGCAATATTGTTAGTGATGTAATTGTTATTCACTTTATCTGCAGTTAGATAATCTGTTTGAATATTTCTAAACAAACCTTTGTACCCAGTTTCAAATACTCCATTTTTAGAAGTAGGAATATAGTAATCGATGATCGCATTGGTAATGCTGCCATCTTCATAATTATGAGTCAGTTGTTTCTGCACTTCTCCATTCTGACTAAGGTCTTCCTTTAAATTGGTAGTTAGAATATCTGTATTTTGACGACCCTTTTCTAATGAAGAGCTAATGGTAGCACTGAATGTTTTTTTAGAATCTTTGTAGGTTTTTAAATAGTTCAAAGCAATTTCCCCTTCCTTAACTTTTTCATATTCATAAGAATGCCGGTCGTTGCTACTTACAAATGTTTTACTTTGATTAAATATTTTACTTATTAAATCTTCATTATTGTCCTGACTCTCCATAGTACCAATTGCTTCAAATGAAAATGAATTCAACTCATTGGCTGTATAGTCTGCATTGAATTTTAAATTTTGTAGTCCTTCTACGCGTTGATCATTTCTGTTTTGATTAACAGAATAAGTGTCAAATAAATTATAATTGGTGCGATTACTTTCAACTGCCCTTGATCTTCCTGCAAAACGATTGTCGTATCCCAAACCCCAATTAAATTTACCTTTCTTATTATTTAAAATAACAGAAGTGTTTCCTCTTGCCTTTGAGCCAAATCCGGTGCCTAAAGCAATAGCACCATTGGTGCCAGATTGCTTATTTTTTTTAAGCTTAATGTTGATGATACCGCTTTCTGCATTTGCGTCATATTTTGATGAAGCATTGTTTATTATTTCAATACTCTCCACACTACTCGCTGCAATTTGACTCGTATTAGACAATGCTGAATTTCTGCCATTGATTAGAATCAAAGGTGATTTTCCTCTTAGCGTAATCGCTCCATCATTGTCAACAGTTACCGTTGGTGTTGCCCTGAGTAAATCAGTGGCCGTTCCGCCAATTTGTGAAATATTGTTTGCTGTATTAACGATAAATCCTTCGTCTGTTTTTTCTATCATTCTTTTTTGAGCCGTTACCACTACCTTCACTAAATCGCTTTCATCATTTAACAATGTTTGATTAATAAAAGTATACTCAGTTTTTTCTTGCGAGAGAACAATCGTTTTTGAAATTGATTGAAATCCGACTAGGCTAATCTTTACAACATACTCGCCCAGACTTAAATTTTTAAATGAAAACTTACCCAAGGAGTCGGTTGCTTCATACAGCAAGACTTTGGTTGAATCTTTTTTACTTGCAATGGTAACAGAAGCGAATTCAATTGCTTGATTTTTACTTATTACATTACCGCTTATTTTACCTTGAGCAAACAAGTCAGCCTTTATCCCTAAAATCAGAGATAATAATATTAGATATTTATTCATTCTTTTAATTTAAGCCCTTCAGCATTTTAAGCAAATCAATTCCAGCTCAATAGGGTGGGAGACATCGATAAAAATTACTGCCTCATAGTATTTATTAAAACCCAGTAAATCAAGTGATATTTCACTAAATAGATGGTCTCATTGATCTAATCTATCTTTTTTAGAAAGTCAAAGTTATTGTATCTCAAGTAAATATAGACTTTGAATTAATTTTTAACATTGATATAAAGTAAGCCTTTAGGTAACTGAGTAAATTAAAAACTTGTAATATCACCCATTCTTTTCTCGAAGAATTTGAATAGGGGCTTTAGAATGATTGCCATGCAGATGGTATACTCATAAAAATCTCAGAAACTTACTTCTGCATTAAGAGTAGAATGAAAAAACTTTTAGATTTAAAAAATGGCGGATAAAAATCCGCCATTTAACTTATTCAATAAACATTCTTTATGTTCTTATTACAAATGAATTTCGATTTTCATTTGCAAATCTACTAAAGGTTTAACCTGCTATTTGTTTATACTTTCTATTGATAAACTTTAATCCAATCAATTTTCATCTGAGCTGGAAACACGGAATCATCAATTCCAAATTTCCCGCCAAGATTACCTCCTACGGCAATATTTAATATTAGGTGAAACGCCTGATCAAAAGGCCAAGCGTCGGTATCAGTGTGTTCGTTCTTGAATGAATTGTAAAGTTTATTGTCGATATAAAAATCTATTTTTTCTGGAGACCACACAATCTCATAATCATGAAACTGAGTTGATAAATTTGGAACAATTAATGAAGCCGAACGTTGTGTACCAAACATTCCATTATAACGTTGGGTATGTACACTACCGAATGCAGAGTCGGGGGAAAATCCTACTGCTTCTAATATATCTACCTCGCCGCTTTTGGGCCAATCTCCATATATATTTTTACTAGGTAAAATCCAACCAGCAGGCCACAATCCTTTTCCAGTAGGTATTTTAGCACGTATCGCCAAACGGCCATATGTCCAATCTCCTTTGTTTTTTGTAACCAATCTTGCGGATGTATAATTAGCATCTTCAAACTTTTCTTTGCGTGCTTCGATAATTAAAAATCCATTCTCAACACGTGCATTTTCTTTTTTTGCCTTAGTATAATATTGAATTTCATTATTTCCCCAACCACAGATTCTAGGACATCCATGTCCAACATCATAGCTCCATTTTGTAGAGTCTGGTAATCCATTTTTTGAAAACTGATCTTGCCATACCAGTTTATTATACATTTTTTTTTGAGCCATTGCCGGTAAAGCAAAAATGGAAAGGACAAGATACAAGCCTATTATTCTTAACGTACACATAATTTTTTGTTTTTAAATTCTACTGATACACCCGCACATAATCAACCTCAAAAGTCGCATTGGTAAAGCCGGCATCTACCGAACCGCCAAAGTTTCCACCCATTGCAAGATTAAGAAGCAGAAAAAAGTTCTGGTTAAATGGCAATGTATTATTGTTTGCAAATGAATAATAGACAATGTCGTCAACATAAAATTTAATAGAAGCCCCAGACCACTCACATGAATAAATATGAAAGTCAGTAGTAGCGCCTGAGATTACTTTTGTAGCACCATCAGCTGAACCAGCAAAGTGTCCAGGATAATGTAATGTTCCATATATTTTATTGACATCACTACCCTTATGCTCCACGACATCAATTTCACCACAATTTGGCCAATTAATCGTATTGATATTTGAACCAAGCATCCATGCAGCTGGCCATGTTCCAATTCCTGTTGGCATTTTAGCCCTCACTTCAATCTTTCCATATTTAAACGAAAACTTTTCTTTAGTTAAGAGTCTAGCAGATGTATATGAACTTCCACTATAGCTCTCTTTAATTGCAATTATTTTTAAAGTGCCGTTAGATACTATTGCATTATCTATTCTACCCGTATAAAATTGTAACTCTGCATTTCCCCATCCACCTGCACCAATGTCATATCCCCATTTGGCAGGATTAGGTGCTCCTGGTTGGTCAAATTCGTCAGACCATATTAATGAAACAGCCACTGTTACCGCTACAGAAATAGATTTTGAAATAGTTTGTCCAGCAGTGTTTTTTGCAATTACATTCACTGTGTAATTCCCTGATGCTGGATATTTATAAGTAACAATTCCAGATGGAACTGTCTGAAATATGCCATTTCCAAAATCATAATCGTAAGTACTAGCATTAGTAGCAGATGCAATAAATGAAACGTTGCCACTATTGTCTGTACCTACCGAAGCAGTTACAGACAAATTAGATGGCGCAAGATTTACAATAGGACTGTCCTTTTTTGAACAAGCCCCCAAAATGAATACCGCAATAATTAAAACCAAGAATGAAAACAATAAACGCATTATGTATAATTATTTTGCTTTCAATTTTTGATACCAAGAATTTCCGTCAGCCCCTATATTTCTTAAATGTATATTAGTAGCTGTTGCACTTAAAATTTCATAGGTAGTACCTCCTGTTCCAAAATTAATGATACCATTACCTGGCACATTAAATTGAATCCTGGTAGATACTGCAGATGTTGATGCAGATGTTGCATCCTTAAATGCTAATTTTTTAGTACCAGTAGTAACGATGTTAAAACAAGCATCCGCTCCACTAAATCCATAAAATGAACTAGCTGCACCGATAGAAAAAGACTGCCCTTTGTTATTGATTGCCATGGATATATTATTGTTGGCATCTTTTGAAAAAGTGATCTCGTCATCATAAGCACAAGCCTCTCTTGAATTAGGAGTAGCTGCATACCAGTCAGGAGAAAACCCATCAGCAGGACCTACACCAAAATGGCCAGGTGCCTCTTTATCTGTAATCCAAGTACGTGTACCCGAACCAGTTAGAGCATCTAAAATAGCCTGTGGAATGTTGAAAGCAACGTATACGGTAACTTTTTTACTAATTACAGAAACTGAGCCGCCTGTTCCTACAGCCTTCACAGTTATCATATAATCATTAATACCGGGTGTAGTGTACTTATAGGTAATTACACCTGATGTTACCACCTGTGTTTTACCGTCTCCAAAATCTATATTGTAGGTTAAGGCATCGGTGGCTGTTGTAGTAATGGTAACAGTACCTGTTCCATTTCCATTTGGATTAGTACCATCCAATCCTGCTACTGCAGAGCTAAGTGTTAAACTTGACGGTGTTTTAATGTTTCCAAAGCTATACTCGGTTTTTTTACAAGAAAGAAATCCAATAATAGAGATCAACAAAACCGCAACGATATATTTTAAATTATTTTTCATAATTGTAGTTTTTATCAAATTAATTTAGGGTGATGTTATCAAATAAGTAAGTGAAATTAGCAGAGCCATCCCCTACTGTTCCTAAATCAAAAATCAAAACAATTTTTTGGTAGGATTTAGCTGTATTGATGGCACTATAATCAAAGGTTAATGTTTCCCATGCACCTGCAACAGTGGTGGCTACTTCTTTTTCAAAATTAATTCCTCCGTCTGTTTGGTTTTCAACCTTCAATAAAAGTTTGGCGCCTGCTCTAGGTGAAAATACTCTTACTTTAAAAGTTTTTTTAGTTGAAAAATCTATCGGAGCCGCTAACCCAATCCAACTTCCTCCCCAAATTTGACCCATATTTTTTACCATCTTAGCTACTTTAGCGCTCGTGTTAATACCGCCAGATTGAGGATTATTCACTACCGTTACAACCCCACCATCAAAATCATTCCAAGTATACGTTAAACTTGTAGATTCAAAAGTTAAAGGAAGACCAACGCTTTCTACATAGTTGGTAGTCAATTTTTTCACATCGTCCCAATAAAATACTTTGCCTGAACCACTATTTCCAAAATCAAAGAAAATAGAAGCCTTGTCATAAGTATACGATGAATTAAATGCGGCTGTTCCAGCTGCTTGATTGTTGAAATCAAAAATCAATGTTTCCCAGTCACCAGCAACTGTAGTATTAGCAACAGTTTCTACCGAATGCGTATTGTTATTATGGTCTTCAACTTTTAAACGAATTTGTAAACCCACCGCTGGAGAATAAACCCTGACACTCATTTGTGATGCCGCTGCAGTTAATGGAATAGCTGTTGCAAAACCTGTAGAAGTACCAATGGTTGTACCTGCCCAAGTTTCAGCGCCATTAGGTTTGGTAGTTTTCTTTACTTTGTTACTAGCATCTGTTGGATCTGTTGCATCCACTGTCTGGTTATTTCCAAAATCAGTTACTATATAAGTAAATCCTGGTACATCAAAAGTTACTGGTAAATCTATTTGAGTATTCGGCATCGCATCAGTTAGTCTAATATCATCTAGTAGGAAAGTAAAATCTGCTGATCCATTACCCGGTGTTCCATTATCAAATATGATTACAATATTATGGTATGCATTGGCAGTATTGATTGTTCTATAATCAAAGGCTAAATCTTCCCAAGCATTAGCAACCGTAGTTGAAATTTCTTTTTCAAATGATATAGAACCATTGCCCGCATTTTCTACTTTGAGTAATACTTTAGCACCTACTCTAGGTGAAAATACTTTCATTCTGAAAACCTTGTTAGCAGAAAAATCAATTGGTCCACCTAGTCCAATCCAACTTCCACCCCAAGGATCACCTGCATTTTTTACCATCTTAGCAACCTTCGCCGAAGTATTGATTCCGCTAGATTGAGGATTGGTTACAACGGTTACATTACCACCGCTAAAATCATTCCATTTATAGTCGATAGTAGAAGATTCGAAGGTTACTGGAAGTAATACTGGATCAACGATTGCTATCACTTTAGTAAGAGTAGTGGTAGCAGCGCCTCCACTTAAAGCAACTACCTTAACTGTATAATTTCCTGTTTTTTTATAAACATGAGAAACAGTTTCTCCTTCTAGTAAATTAGTAGGTACTTCATTGGCAATATCTCCAAAATAAACCTGAAAGAAAGTTTCATACAATGCCTTTGCTGAAACATTTACTTTGTATTTATTCCCTGCATCAATTGCAGCAGTTACCTCTAAATTTTCTGGCGCCTTAAAAGTAACGGTTAATTTTTGTGTTACAGAAGTAGCAACACCTGCTACATTGGTGCCTGTAATTTTAACATCGTATATACCTTCTGGATAAATATGTGTAGTGTTACCCCCAGGCAATACTTTTACAGGAGTAGTGGTTCCATGGCCATACGTGATTTCAAAACTTGCAACACCCTCGCCATTTGGAATGATGGTAACCAATCCTGTATTGTCTTGGGTAATGGTAAACATAGCACCCAATTTTGCTGATGTAGCCGCCGTCTTAACGAAGGAAACATCGTCATTGATTTCTTTTTTACACCCTAAGAATATAAAAATGAGTATCAAACAACTCAAAAAATATTTTAATGTTTTCATACTATTTATTTGAATATATTTTACAATGAGATTAATATCCAGCATTTTGAGTTAAACCAGAAATGTCAACCTCTTGTTGAGGTATCGGAAATACTTCATGTTTACCAGTTTTAAACCCATTAATTTTAGCAGTTGCTTGACCTGTTCTTACTAAGTCAAAGAAACGATCGCCTTCCATTGCTAACTCAAGTCTGCGTTCATCCCAAATAGCTTGCTTCAATGTTGCTCCAGTAGAGGTAACATTATTAAGCGCATTCCCAAAAGCTCTTTGTCTTACTTGATTTAGATAGCCTTGAGCTTTCACATCGTTTGCGGCGGTAGATCTATTGTAAGCTTCTGCTGCCATCAATAAAACATCTGCGTAACGAATGATTCTAAAATTATTAAGATAGTTCAACTCTACCTGTCCAGAAGTTTCCCCCTTTCTTGGTAAATACTTTTGATTGTATAATCCAGTATTTTTATAAGGAGCTACTTGATAGGTAATATTAAATGATGGATTCGCGGTCTTGTAAGCTTCAATATCCAACACGGTAGCTACTTTTCTCTTGTCACCAGCTGTATAGGCTGCTGCTAAATTTTGAGTAGGTAAATTGGTACTCCATCCAGCTGCATAAGGCATTTGTGAAGATCCATTCAACCCTCTAATTCCGCACTGCTGAATAGCGTAGTTACCTTGTCCACGGGTAGCGCCACCCCAATTATAATAAGGTGATGTATTTGAATATTGAATTTCAAAAATTGACTCTGGACCATTTTCTCCTGTTGATAAAAACATAGAAGCATAATCCGATACGAGTGTGAATGCATTGGAAGTAATTACATTATCTAGCATTGTAGCAGCTGCATCAAATTTATTTTGATATAAATAAACTTTCCCCAATAATGCTTGTGCAGCATATTTAGTAATTCTACCTTTTTGCGTTTGAATAGCAGGAAGCGAAGTAATTGCTGCTCCTAAATCATTTTCAATTTGCTTATATACATCTGCTTTAGGTGAACGCTTTAAACTTTTTGATTCTGCAAGACTTAAACGCTTATCTGTAAATAGTGGTACATCACCAAACATGCGAACGAGTGTAAAATAATAGTACGCGCGCAAAAAAGTAACTTCTCCATACATAGCTTCCTTTCCAGCAAAGTCAACTTTTTGTCCAGCTAAATTAGCAGCTTTATATTGTGTCATATAATTTGCTCGATTGACACCTTCATAAGCGGTAAGCCATATTTCAGATAAGGTACTATTTACTGGAGTGTGTATATAGTCATCTATTTGCTGAAGTGATAAAACATCCGAAGCGTTTTCTCCGCCAGACACTGCATTATCGGTAGCAATATCGCCTACTGGTACTACCTGGTTAATCCATTGGAGTGGTGTATACACACTCACTAACATATTTCTATAGTCAGACTCTGACTTCAAATAATCTTGTTCTGTAATAACAAAATCATCATGGGGATTATAATCTACCCACTTTTTACAAGAGATAAGCATGGTAATAACTAAAACCAGGCTTACTATTTTTATTGAATTGATCTTCATGATTGTATTTTTTAAAATTGAAGATTATAGTTTAATATCTAAGCCAATTGAAAATGTTCTGGCCTGTGGATATGCACCACGATCAATACCTGTATCTAAAATGCCGCCAGCAATTTCTGGATCATATCCTGTGTATTTAGTAAAGGTGAACGCATTTTTCACTTGTGCATAAACGCGTGCTTTATTAAACCACTTTTTAGCATTGCTTGTAGAGAAGGTGTAACCTAACTGAAGGTTTTTGATTTTAATAAATGAACCATCTTCTACATATCTATCAGAAACTCTAATATTACTGTTGGCATCTAAGAAAGAATAACGAGGATAACGTGCATCATTCGTACTTCCTTGTCCAGTCCAACGTGCCAATACCGAACGGTCTTTATTGGAGAAGTTGGCATTTCTTTCGTAAGCCCTATAAATATCGTTACCAACAGAAGCATATACAAATGCATTGAAATCAAAATTTTTGTAAGCCATATTTAAACTCCAACCCATCGTATACTTAGGAAATGAATTTCCAATATTAGTTTTATCAGAAGCATTAATAATGCCGTCTCCATTCACATCTACATATTTAATGTCGCCTGGTTGAGCACCATCTTGTTTAGCAGAGGCTTTAACTTCTGCTGCATTTTGGAAAAGACCTGCAGTTTTGTAACCATAAAAATATCCTGGCGTAAATCCTTTTTCAAATACAGTAACGCTTTGAGATTGCCCATTAAAATAATACCCACCAAATATTTTTGCAGTACCATCATTATTGGTTGCTGTTACTTCATTTTTAGAGGTAGTAAAAGTGAAGGCAGTATTAAACTTAAAATTCTTCCCGATTGACTCATTATAATTTAAAGTCATATCGAGGCCGCTAGTCTTGGTAGAACCTATATTAGCTATTGGACTAGGCACCGTTCCTAGGTACAAAGAAGCAGAAGGTGTAAACAATAAACCATCTACTGTTTTTTGGAAATAATCTGCAGTCAAAGAAAATTTATTCTTAAACACCACTAGGTCAAAACCAACGTTCGATTGGATTTGTTTTTCCCATCTCAAGCCAGTATTGGCTGCCGAAGCAACAGTAGAACCTGAATAAAAAACATCACCAAAATTATAACCATTGCTGTTAGCAGTAGATCCATAACTTGGGCCCCCTGTAACAATACTTACATATTGAGGATTTACATTTTCGTTACCAGTGGTACCATAACTTCCTCTTATTTTAAATTGATCTACAAAATCGGCATGGAAGAATTTTTCTTTTGAAATTACCCATCCCAGTGAACCTGAGAAAAAGTTGCCAAATTTATTATCAGTTCCAAAAGCATAAGAACCATCTCTACGTGCACTAAAGGAAGCTAAATATTTTTCTTGATAATCATAGTTAATACGAGAGAAATAAGAAAGGTTTTTTCTGAAATATTGATAGTAATACCCTGTCAATGCATTGGTATTAGTAGCAACATTATTGCCTGTTGCAGCAGTAAAATCTGCAAATTCCCAGCTATTAAAAGGAACGTCTTGTCTAGTTGCACCAGCAGCATTTCCGCTCACCTTTGCTAAAGAAAATCCAAAAACCGTTTCAAGATTATGATCCTTTTTTAATTTAAAATTATAATTCGCGAAAGACTCCCATGTATAATTTAAGTTACTTACTTTTTCATGTGCAACACTATTGTGTTTACCAGTAACGGTAGAGCCGTCTGCATTCATAGAATTATCTACATTGAGTGGTCCGTAAAACGCAAGTGGTGTAAAGCTTTTTGCGTTACCGTCATATTTTGTATAACCAAAACGAGAAGTTAAAGTAAGATTTTGAATTACATTATATTGTAGTTCAAACTTGCCATACAATTTAGAACCTTGGTTCGAATTGTACGTATTTTCTAATTTAGTAAGTGGGTTGAAAATTTCAGACAGCAACATATTGCTATATCCATATTTACCTACCGTACCAGTTACCGTATTGGCTATTGCCACCGTTGGATCAAAATTTAATGCACTTCCCAAAACACTATTAAAAGAATTTTCTTGAATCCCTTTAGAGTTTAATGTAACTGCTGTTGTATTCATTAAGAATTTTAGTTTCTTAGAAAGATCAAAGGTTAAGTTAGCCGAGAAGTTTCCTCTATCAAATCGAGATTTGTCACTACCTCCTACAATACCACCTTGTGATAAATAACCAGCAGACAAGAAATAAGTCATATTATCTCCACCACCTTGTGCAGCAATTGTATGAGATTGTAATGCCGCTGATTTGAAAATTTGATTTTGCCAATCAGTACCTACTCCTAATGAAGAAAGATTAGGGAATACAACAGGACCACCTGCAGTTGTACTTCCTTCATTGATAATGGCACCATATTCAGAAGCATTTAAAACACCAATTGTGTTCATTACTTCCTGAACCCCGTAATTACTATTTACAGAAATGGCAGCTTTTTGATTTTTACGACCACTCTTTGTAGTAACTACAATTACGCCATTTCCCCCTTTTACTCCATAAATAGAGGTGGTAGCAGCATCTTTCAATACGTTAATTGATTCAATGTCTGAAGCAGAAATAGAATTTAAGTCAGTTAATGTTTGTGGAATTCCATCTATTATAACCACCGGATCTGTACCAGAAAAAGAAGGAATCCCTCTTATTAAGACCGTTGGCTTAGAGCCGGGAGAGCCAGATTGAATAACGTTTACACCTGAAGCTTTACCTTGTAGAGCCTCTTCGGTTCTTACTGGTCTTAGCTTTTCAATGTCGCTAGCCTTTACAGTGGAAATAGCTCCCGAGATTTTGGTAACCTTTTGGGTACCATAACCAATTACCACTACATCCCCTAACGTATTGGCAGGATTTTGATCTAACAAAATCTCCAAATCGCCAGCTTTTGACACTTTTAGCTTAGAACTAATAAAACCAGCGTAACTGATTTCAAGCGTAGAGCCTACAGATGTGTTTATTGAAAACCGGCCACTGGCATCGGTAAGGGCTGCTGATTTGCCCTGAATAGAGACTGAAGCGCCTACTAGCATTTCACTAGTATTTTTGTTTTTTACTATACCAGTTACAGCAACTGATTGGGAAAATAGCGATTGAACGCCTAACCCGAGCATCAAAACAAGGCACATAAGAATAAATCTTATTTTCATAATGCAATCGTTTATGTGAAAGAAAAATTAAAAAAATTTGAGAATGTAAAAGTACGCTTTGATACAACAAAACATTTATTGATTAACACATCAATACTACATCTCTTTTTATAACTAATTGATTTACAATAATATAAAATACTTCATTACTACATCAATGAATATTTCATATATTTAATTTGTAAAAAAACATTGAGCAGTGAAAAAATTACTCTTTTTTATTCTTTTTCCAGTTTTTGGTAATAGCCAGAACACGATAGGGCTCCCAGACATTATTAATTACTCTAAATTTTCCTATAATGCAGGCCTTCAGAACTGGGATATTAAACAAGACAGAGACGGTATTGTTTATTTCGCTAATAATGAAGGCTTACTGAGTTTTGATGGAAAAAACTGGAAAATATATCCCTTACCTAATAAAACCATTGTCAGATCTTTAGAAATAGGAAGCGATAATAAAATCTATGTAGGCGGACAAGACGAACTTGGTTTCTTTTCACCCGACGGCAGCGGAACATTGGTTTATCATTCTTTAATCAACCTAATTCCAACCAAACACCGCTCTTTTGAAGATGTTTGGGATATTATTTCTTTTGGCAAATCAATATTCTTTAGATCCCCCAGCAAAATATTCCAATTCAATTCTGGCTCAATCAACGTTTTTAAGGCACCTTCTGAATGGGCTTACTTAACTAGTTGCGACAATAAACTTTACGCGCACGACTATCAAACTGGTCTCATGAAATTTGAAAATGACTCCTGGCAACCAGTCTTAACCAATTACACTTTCTCTAAAAATGATCCAATCACTGGTATTCTGCCAAATGCCGATGGCGCCATTATCACTACCCTCAAAAATGGACTTTTCTATTACCAAAACAATAAAATTACCCCTTTAAAAGGGGGTGCAACAAATATCTTTCAAAAGGAAAGAATTTATAATGCCATTACAATTAATAAAGAATGGATAGCACTTGCAACCAGCGGAGGGGGGGTCTATATTATTAATAATAAGGGAGAAATCGTTCAGAAGTTTTCAACTACCGAGGGGTTACAAAACAATAACATTCTCTGTCTGTTTTTAGACAATAAACAAAATTTATGGTTAGGATTAAACAATGGCATTGATTTTATTGCTTACAATAGTGCTATTAAACATATTTCGCCAAAATTATTAGACGAATCAGGCTATGCCGCCATTATACAAAACCAACATTTATACATTGGAACTTCCAACGGGTTGTACAATGTTGCACTTCAGCCACTAAAAGATCTAAGTTTTAGCAAAGGTGATTTTTCTTTTGTCCAAAATTCCAATGGACAAGCTTGGGGGCTAGCGCTCATAAATAATCAACTTATTCTTGGTCATCATGAAGGAGCTTTTCTTGTAAACCAAAATACAGCCAGCCCTTTTTCGAACAAACCTGGATTTTGGAATTTTACGCCATTGAGTAATATGACTCCCTCAACCGTAGTAGTAGGAGGAACCTATAAAGGACTTACTTTATTTGAAGCCAAAGCGAATAAACTAATTGAGTCATTAGAAATACCTAACTTTTTAGAGTCCTCCAGATATGTAACCATTGATGGTGAAGAAAACATTTGGGTATCGCATCCTTATCACGGAGTTTACAAAATTGGAAAAAATAGCACTGGAATTTATACCACCAAACAGTATCAAATAAATGAAGGGCTTCCGTCCATTCTTAACAATCACATATATAAAATTAAGAACAGAATTGTTGTTGGAACAGAAAGTGGGGTTTATGAATACAACCTTGAAAAAGATAAATTTGAAGTAGCAACTAGTTATTCAGCATTAATAGGTAATCAAAGTGTTCGGTATTTAAAAGAAGATAGGGAGGGTAATATTTGGTTCATTCATGAAAAAGGATTGGGAGTTATTGATTATACAGGTAAAGTGCCTCAGGTAATAGATATTCCAGAATTGAACGCTAAAATGTTAAGTGGGTTCGAATTCATTTTTGCTGTAGACGAAAACAATATTTTCTTAGGGGGAGAAAAAGGCTTTTATCATATCAATTTTGAGAAATATAAAAAGTTAGCTCCAGACTTAAACGTTCAAATTAGATCTGTGCATATCATTGACAATGTTGATAGCACTTTATTTGGAGGCTATTTTAATAAAGAAAAAAATAACCCTCATATTTCGCATAGATTTAAGACCATGCATTTTGACTACGCCTCTATCACCTATGGTTATTTGAATAACTTAGAGTACAGCCACCGACTAAAAGGGTTTGAAGAGAATTGGTCTGTTTGGACTAAGAGGACGGAAAAAGAATTCACCAATTTACCTCCCGGCTTTTACACATTTGAAGTGAAGGTAAGAAATAACCTAGGCAATGAATCTACGATATCGGGTTACCAATTTACTATTGATGCACCTTGGTATAGAAGTATTTTTACTTATATAGCCTATATTATTCTGCTGTCACTAGGGGCATATCGACTTCATATTTATCAGCGTAAAAAATTTAAAGCTCAACAAATAAAATACGAAGAAGAACAAAGAAGACTAAGGTACATCCACGAATTAGAAATTAATAAATCAGAGACTGATATAATTACACTGCAAAATGAAAAGTTAGAAGTTGAAATTGAATTTAAAAATTCAGAATTAGCCTCCTCTGCTATGCACATCGTAAAAAAGGGAGAGCTCCTTACAAAAATAAAGAGTGAATTAGGGGGCATTATTAAAAAAATAGACAATGAATATACCATTACTGAATTAAAGAAAATGGTAAAAGCGCTTAATGAAGAAGAAAACCTAGATCAAGAATGGGAATACTTTACCAAACACTTTGACAAGGTTCACTCAGGATTCGTAGTTAAATTAAAAGAAAAGCATACCACTATCAGTAACAATGAACTAAAGCTTTGTGCTTATTTAAGAATGAATTTATCAACCAAAGAAATTGCTCAATTAATGAATATATCAGTGCGTGGTGTAGAAATTAGTAGATACCGACTTAGAAAAAAATTAAATCTAGCAACCGATACCAATTTATTTGATTACCTGATTAACATTGGATAAATAGTTTAGTTCAGTAGATAAAAAACTATCATTAGGATGGAGATTGAAATCGTTTTTTCTTCTTCCTTTGTGAAACCCTGCCATTGAGTTTGGCTGAGAAATTTACCTTCAATAAAAAAGGTTTATGAATTTTAGTTCATAAACCCTTCTAGTAAATTCTTGGGAACTGAATGTATTTCAGCTTTTTTAAATTGCTTTTTTGAAAACCCAAAAGAAAGAATCACAGCCCAGTTAGTCTGCATCGTAAAACCTTCTATACAATTGATTAGACATTAAAAGAATATCTTTATTTTTAGCACCCCAAGCTTTAAATTTTGGATGATCGTGTATTGTTTTATAATCTTTTTCTGAGGTCCAATGGCCGATAGTACAATTTCTATACGTTGAATTAGTATCTGAAGCGGCTAATTTAGAGTAGCTATAATAATTCTTAGGAAATCCAATTTATTTCATGATTGCATTGATTTCTTTTAGACTAGCTATATAGTTTTTTTCCATAGCCCCATCTTTAATGTCAAAAAAATGCACTGAATTGATTGCTTTTTGAGCAGTGGCGGTTGTGCTTAAGCCTATAGAGCCTAGCATTAATAAAAAGATGATTTTTTTCATATTATTTTTTTAGGGTGAAGTTGTAATTTAAATTAATTCTACTAAATAAAAAATCATGTTAATAATTTTTACCTTTAGATTCTAATAATTTATATGCTTCCTCCCAACTTGGTATGGTATCTGATTCATAACCATAGGTTCTGCCTATTGCGATTGAATGAAACGCTTTCATAGCTTTGAGGTGAACGCCATTTCTCATA
>Ga0114971_10001186_pt1 | contig 17588 bp, 15 predicted proteins | sample M_140625_MF_Meta_FD_87320 | JGI IMG/M metagenome (GOLD analysis project Ga0114971, IMG submission 87320) | Freshwater microbial communities from Lake Montjoie, Canada to study carbon cycling - M_140625_MF_MetaG | ecosystem: Environmental > Aquatic > Freshwater > Lake | place: Lake Montjoie...
ATTGTTGATGTTCTTAAAAGAAATATGGTTTGTTTCACTTGATTGAAAAACGCCTATACTCCAGTTTAAGAAGGAGTATATGGCAATAATTAATAGTATCGGGACTAAGGCTGTGGCTATCCATTTTTTTGCATTTATAAATTTTGCAATACTTAAAGAATTTTCTTTATTGTTTTTAACGGCTCTATATACTTTGGTTCGCTGTATGTGAAATAAATAAATTAAATAGAATAATAAGACCGACGCTATCAAATCAAATGTAAACTGTAAATCATTTTTCATGTTAAACCAATTAGAAGAAAGTGACAAATCTGAAAGGTCTTTAAACAACCGTCTTATAATTATTAAAGCAATAATTTCATATTGCTTAGATATATAAATAGAGGTAGATTTTGGAAGATAATATATCAAAAGATACACCTCATAAATCAATATGAAAGAAAAAGGGGTATAAATTGCAGCTATTGGGTTTTTTAATAATTTTGATGGTTCCGCAATCGAAATAATATTAAGGTATATCAATCCGATTATTATTAAGTGAATTATAAAACTCACTAAAGCAAACCATAAGATAAACTGTTCGCTCTTATCTTTAGTTTTTTTTGAAAGAAATTTTGAATAAAGTTTCTCCAAAAGTTTTGATAATTCCATATTTTTTTATTAAAATTAGTATCAATTTTTTTTAAACCATTGAAATTTTATTTGTGGCAAACTGAATATTAATGTCTTGTCCAACAATTCTCTAGGTGATCGTTCACCATTCCGGTGGCTTGCAGGTGAGCATAAACTACTGTTGTTCCTGCGAATTTGAAACCACGTTTCTTTAAATCTTTACTAATAGCATCTGAAAGCGGAGTAGAACTTTGGATCTCTTTTAGTGTTTTGGGTGAATTATCAATAGGTTTTCCATTAGTAAATTTCCAAATATAATTAGAAAAACTTCCAAACTCTTTTTGTACTTCTATAAATGCAATTGCATTAGCAACGGCAGCTCTTACTTTAAGTTTGTTTCTAATAATTCCAACATCCATAAGTAATTTCTGAATTTTATCTTCATCATAGTGCGCTACTTTTTTATAATCAAAATCGGCAAAAGCCACCCGAAAATTATCTCGCTTTTTTAAAATCATATGCCAACTTAATCCAGCCTGAAAAGTTTCTAAAATTAAAAATTCAAAGAGTTGCTGGTCATCATAAACAGGTTTTCCCCATTCCTTGTCATGATACTCTCGGTATAAATCATCTTTTTCACACCAGCCACAACGGATTTTATTTTCCATGAATGTATTTTTCAATTAGAGAATGCCCTAAATAAATTAGAGGTGTTAACAAAATGGCAATACTCATTTTAACTAAATACCCACTAATAGCCGAAGCAATAAAAACTTGGGTTGTCATTTTTCCAGTCATCCAAAAAGCAATTCCCAACACAATAAAACTATCAAATAATTGGGATATTAAAGTTGAACCAGTGCTTCGTAACCAAATCATTTTGCCGCCAGTTTTATTTTTAACAAAATGAAAAATAGAAACATCAATTAATTGCGAAACCATAAAAGCAGTTATGCTTCCTACAATTATCCACATGCTTTGCCCGAAAACTCCGTTAAATTGCTCGTCTGTAATCAATTTATCGCCGTGCATAGCGGGAATTTGCATGGCAATAAATAAAATCACAAAAGTGTATGCTATTAAACTTGCGGTTATCAGGGATAATTTTCTAACCCCTTTTTCGCCAAAATAGTCATTAATTAAATCGGTGGTTACAAAAACTATTGGCCAAGGAAGAATTCCAACACTCATTGGAACTCCAAATACAGTTATGAGTTTACCGCCAATTAATTCTGCCACAACTGCATTTGTAATAAAAATTCCCGCTAAAATAACATAAACTATGTCTTTTTTATTTTGAAACATTTGATTTTTGCGTTACCTAATTTATCAAAGGTATTCATTTTTTTCAATTTGCCTATTTAAGTCCTATTCAACAAATTTAAACTTTTTTGTAGACCACAATGACAAATAGATTTTAAAAAACAATAAATTTCCTAGATTTTAGATTAGTTGCAGAACTATGTAAAAATGTAATCCCTTCAAATTTAGTATTAAAGTACTATTTTTCGTGAGCTTATGTCGTTAAAAATTACTATTTGTATTTTGAAATTAAACTTTTTCAAGAACCTAGAACCCAAAATCTAGAACCCTGAACCCTTCTCCAAAACCAAAACTTTTCCTTATATTTGTTATCAAATGAATTACACCATGAAAAAAATAATAACTTCCATTTTGATTACTTCTTCAGTATTAACGATGAATGCACAAAACAGCAAAGACAACCCTCTTTTAAAAGATTGGACAGGCAATTATGGCGGCGTTCCCGCTTTTAACCAATACAAAGTTTCCGATTTAAAATCCGCTTTAGAGTTTGCAATGCAAGAAAAGTTGGATGAGGTAAATGCTATTGCCAACAATACCACACCAGCAACGTTTCTTAACACTATTGCTGCTCTTGAAAAAACCGGAAAAAAACTCAATAGAGTTTATGCCGCTTACGGAATTTATAGTTCCAATATGAACAGCTCCGAATTTGAACCGGTAGAAGCCGAAATGGAACCAAAGCTGGCGGAGATTTCAGATAAAATCAACCAAAATACTAAGTTATTTCAACGCATTAAAACCGTTTATAATTCGAAAGACAAATCCAAATTAACCAAAGAAGAACAACGATTAGTTAAAGTTATCTACGATAATTTTGTGTATGCTGGCGCTAAATTAGACGCTGCTACCAAGGCTAAAGTTAGTTTGCTAAACCAAAAACTGGCAGGATTGTACACTAAGTTCAGTCAAAATTTACTTTCAGAAGAAAATAATCAATATGTTGAACTGATTTCCGATGCCGACCTTGCGGGTTTAACACCCGAATTAAAAAGCGCGGCCTCTGCAGCCGCATCTGAACATAAACTTTCTAGTTTGGGAGCCGTTGCCAACACCCGCTCTTCGGTAGAGCCATTTCTTACGTATTCTAGCAACAGAGAATTACGTGAAAAAGTATGGCGCATGTTTGTTAATCGTGGCGATAATGGAAACGCACAAGACAACAACGCACTAATCACTCAAATTCTTTCCCTTCGTGCGCAACGCGCCAAACTAATGGGATTTGCTTCTCATGCCCATTGGAAATTATCTAATACCATGGCCAAAGACCCAGCCAATGCCATGAAATTAATGTTGGATATTTGGAAACCTGCTGTGGCACAAGTAAAAGTTGAGGTAGCCGACATGCAAAAAATTGCAACTACCGAAGGAGGAAACTTTAAAATTCAGCCTTGGGATTACCGTTATTATGCCGAGAAAGTTAGAAAAGATAAATACGATCTTGACCAAAACCAAGTAAAACAATACTTACAATTAGACAAATTACGCGAAGGAATGTTTTGGGTTGCAGGCGAATTATTCGATTTAAAATTTGTAAAAGTTACCGATGTTCCTGTATACCAAGAAGACGTAACTGTGTACCAAGTGCTAAACAAAACTACAGGTAAAAATGTAGGTCTTTGGTATTTTGATCCCTATGCCCGCAAAGGAAAACGCTCTGGCGCATGGATGAACGAATACCGTACCCAAGAAAAATTTAATGGTGAAGTACCAACAATTGTTTCCAATAACGCTAATTTTATTAAGGGAACTCCAGGCGAACCAGTGCTTATTTCATGGGATGATGCCAGTACTTTATTTCACGAATTTGGTCATGCCCTTCACGGATTATGTTCTAACGTAAACTATCCAACCCTTGCAGGAACAAATGTTGCTAGAGATTATGTTGAATTTCCATCTCAAATATTAGAAAACTGGCTTTCTACTCCCGAAGTCTTAAAAAACTATGCATTGCAATACAAAACCAACCAACCAATGCCACAAGATTTGTTGGATAAAATTGAAAAAGCATCCCATTTCAATGCAGGCTTCAACACCGTGGAGTTAATTTCAAGTGCCTTAATCGATATGAAATTGCATATGGAAGGTACCAAAACTATCAATCCGGACGCTTTTGAAAGTACCACTTTATCCGAGTTAAACATGCCGTCTGAAATTGTAATGCGCCACCGCACACCTCAATTTGGACATATTTTTTCTAGTGATGAATATTCTGCCGGGTACTACAGTTATCTCTGGGCCGACGTAATCTGTACCGATGCTTACGAAGCTTTTACCGAAGCCAAAGGACCTTACGATAAAGAAGTAGCCAAACGTCTATTAAAGTTCGTTTTCAGCTCCGGAAACACCACCGAACAAGGCGACGCCTTCCGTTCTTTCCGTGGTAGAGATGCCAAAGTAGATGCCCTAATGCGCTCCAAAGGATTTCCTATGGGAAAGTAACGTCATTGCGAGAAATAAAGCATTCTCATAATTAGTAACGAAATTTTAGCGCATTTTTTATTGTAATGTATAGCGGGGATGGTTAGCTTTTGTTTTTTTTGAAATAAAAAGAAAATTACAAAACCATTAAATTACATCCTCTAATGTCCGAATTATCAAATCGACCTAACACTTCAAATGATTTATTAGAATATTTTTTACCTAAATCTTGAGTAGCAACAAAAGAACAAGAATTAATATTGGCTAAGTCAATTACATTTATACCACCTGTTTTTCCAGTAGAAACATAGGATAAAGCATCTTCGGTATCCCGAATTAATACATTCATCCAGTTTGGACATTCAAAAATACCGTTTCCTAAAGAATAAGCTTGTGATAATAATTCAGTCATTCCATATTCAGAATGAATGCTTTCTACACCGAAACCTTTGCATAAAATCTCGTGTAGTTCTTCACGGATGATTTCTTTCCTTTTACCCTTCATGCCGCCTGTTTCCATAATAATAGTATTTTTTAATTGAAATTTTTGCTTATCAATTAAATCTAATAATGCGTAGGTAACTCCAATTAAAATTACGTTTTGACCTGAAGTATCTAATTCAACTAATTTTAAAATAAGTTCATCATAATTATTCAAATAAAAGCCACTATTAGAATTTTTAGAAAGAGCTATTAAATCGCTAACCATATAAACTAATGAAGATCCACTTCGTTCTAAATAGGAAGGAAGTAATGCTAAAACCGCATAATCTTCAATATTTCCGTAGAATTCAGAAAAAGCATTTCGGTAACTTTTTTCATATAGAGAAACATCGGTAATAATATGTTTGCTAGTAATCTTTCCAGTAGTGCCGCTACTAGTAAAAATCTCTTGAACGGTCTCTGTATTAGAAAGCACTTCGTGGCTTTTAAAAAATTGAATAGGCAAAAAAGGAATTTGGTATAAACTTTTTACGCGTCCTTTTTCTACTTTTAATAATTCGCAAAATTCACGATAAACGATATTATTCTCGTATTGAAAACGAAAAACATTTAAAGCAATTTTTTCAAATTGTTTTGCATTAGAAATAGAGAAAATATTTTGTGAATTCATGAAAGGAATAATTTTTACAAAACTAATAAAAATAAAAAAGCTCCAATGCAAATTGGAGCTCTCAAATTTATATTAAAATTAATTATCTAATAACTAATTTTTTAGTATCTGTTTTACCCTCTTCAGTAATACGAACCATGTATACTCCAGAGTTTAATTGGCTTACATTAATTGCATTAAAAGAAGTTGTAGTGTTTAAGACTTGTTTTCCTAAAATGTCATAAACAGTTACAATTCTTTCAGCGTTAGCAGCCGACTCAATGTATATTGTTCCATTAGAAACTGGATTTGGGTATACTTTTAATCCAGCAATAGAGCTAACTTGATTTGATGTTAATAATCCAGGAATCGTTGTTGCAATTCTTAACTCATCTACTGTAATAGTTGGGTTTGTAGTTAAACTTCCTTGTCTTAATAAAAGTCCACCTAAAGTTGTTATTGCAGCAGTTGGCGTATCGGTTAAGTTAGGAAGAGTTGCATTTGTAAAGGTTGATAAATTTGGGTTTAACCATGCTTTTAATGTTGTAAAGTCGAATCCTAGAACCACTAAAATAGTATCTCCAACGTTAAATAAAGTTGCGTCATAATTTGTAGTTGAAGTTCCAGAAGTTAGCCCAAGCTGAAATTGAGTTCCAGATTTTTTAATAAACAATCTAGCTTTGAAATTTGAAGATACACCATCTGTTAAAACCACAAAATAGTCTTGATTTCCATCAGTTGTTACATTAGCGTAATCGCTAACTTTAATTAAGAAAGAAGCATATAGTCCCCCATCAGCAACTGTTGTTGGAGTGAAAGGAGTGTGGCATTCTTTGCCATCTCCGCCCATGCTAACCGAGTTTCCAGAAGATGTTAGTCCAGCATAATTTAAATTACCAGTTACAACTGATATATTATCTCCTGCGTTTGAGTTTGCCCATGTTTGATAAGATCCTAATGCACTTCCAACATTATAATTAAATGCTTCAGATAATGGCAAAGCATTTACGGGTTTGCATTCTGGAGCTGTTAATGATGCTGAATAAGAACAAACCCCATTAACTACAGTTAATGTTAGATAAGTACCTTCTGTAATTCCAGTAATTAAAATATTTCCCGCAGCTATTGTATTTGGGTTGTCACCAGCAACAGTTCCAGCAGAAGGAGTTATTACATAACCTGTTGTTCCTCCACCTGTAAATGGTATTGTTGCTGTATATGTGTCTATACCATAAGTCAAAGCATCACAAATCCCAGTTGGAATTCCCATAACTAGTGTACAAGACGGGTTGAAGTTAAAAACTTTAATATCATCTATTCTAAATTGGGTTGTGTTTGGTACCGCAACAGTAGATGGCTGTGTAAATCTTAACGATAATGTAGCAGTTGATGGAATTTGTCCAGCTCCAATTGTAACTAAATTCCAAGTTGTAGTTGTATTATTTGTAAATGTTATTGGAGACCAATTCGCACCACTATCAGTACTTTTTTCTAATATTAATTGACTTGCTGCTGCTGATGTAATGTATCCAAAAGACAATTGCAAATTAGCAGAAGAATATGCCGTGGTGTTTATCCCGTCAATTTGAAAATAATGACCAACACTTGTTGTGTTTGATAAAAAGACGTTCCCATTTCCAGAAACACCGGCGTATCCACTTGATGCTGAAGTTACTCGCACACTAGTAGCGCCCGTAGTACCAGAGTAGATAATAGGTGCAGAATTTTGAAATGTTGCAGGAGATGTGCCAGTTATGTAGTTAGCTACAGTTGTGCTTCCAGTAGGAGTTCCAAAATTTTCAGAATAAATAGTCTGTCCAAATGAAGCAGACGCAACTGCTAACAATAATAAAATGTAAAGTTTTTTCATGATTTTTAATGTAAAATTATTTGACAAAGGTAATCACTATTTATTTTGAATGAAAAAAGGCATGTAAACAAATAGTTAAAGTGTAATATTTTATTATCTGATAATTAATTTTCTAGTAGCACTGGAATCTCCTTCTTCGATTTTAATAAAATAAACACCTGGGGAAAGTGAAGCAACATTCAATTCTTTAGAGGTTAAAAGTGATTGAAGCACTTTTTTTCCCAAAACATCAAAAATTGTAATTTGCTTATCGTCGTTATTTTTTGAAGAGATGTATAATTTGCCATTAGTAACAGGATTAGGGTAAAAACTCAACCCTTCAATAGTGTTTTCCTGCACCTTTGATTGTATTTTTGAATCTTGTGCTAATGCACTTGAGGCGCTTAAGCAAAGAAAAGCTAATATAATGTAAATGTAATTTTTCGTCATTTGTTTCATTTCTTCGTAGCAAATATATAAAAATATTTCAAATAGTATGCCAAAAAGCTACTATTTATGTTTTGTTTTTAAATTTTATTGCATTCCTAAAAATATTTTTCAGTATTTTATAAATTCTTTAACATAAATTTGTTTTCATAAAAGTTTTAATTATTAGTTAAAAAATGATATTTGTTTACATAAAATTTAATAATGTTAAACCAATTGTTTGTTTTTATATTGTTACTTTAATGTTATTATATTGTTTTGTGGTAGATAATTTCTTAAGATTTGTATTATCTTTACCATCGCATCTTAAACACTTCTTACTTTTATGAAAAAAAAAGAAATTAAAATATTATTAGTAGATGATGAGCCAGATATTTTAGAAATAGTAGGGTATAATTTATCTCAAGAGGGGTATAGTATTGTTACTGCTTCTAATGGTAAAGAAGCCATAGATGTTGCATTAAAAGTGCATCCACATTTAATAATTATGGATGTGATGATGCCTGAAATGGACGGAATGGAAGCTTGTGAAAACATCCGTAAAATACCTGAATTAAGAAATACGATAATCGCTTTTTTAACCGCTAGAAGTGAAGATTATTCTCAAGTAGCAGGTTTTGATGCAGGAGCCGATGATTATATTCCCAAACCAATCAAGCCAAAATTACTAGTTAGTAAAGTAAAAGCATTGTTGAGAAGGTTAAAAGAAGACAATTTTACTAATGATAATTTAAATGTTGGTGGAATTGTAATAAACAGAGAAGAATATAAGATAATTATGGAAGATAAAGAAATAGTTCTTCCTAGAAAAGAATTTGAACTTTTTCATTTACTTGCATCTAAACCAGGAAAAGTTTTTAAAAGAGAAGAAATCTTAGATAAAGTTTGGGGAAATGATGTAATAGTTGGCGGACGGACTATTGATGTTCACATAAGAAAATTACGTGAAAAAATTGGTGACGATTTTTTTAAAACCATAAAAGGGGTAGGATATAAATTTGAAGTATAATTCAAACAATTAAAATCAGCATACACTTTATAAATGTCATTAAGCTTTAAGAAAACCTATACTTTTGCGGTAATTTCGGCTCTCTACATTACACTTTTTTCAACACCTTTAGTAGCTTTATTATTATTATTATTTGCTACTTTTTCTTGGATTCCTTGTGTTGTATTCGCTTTTATTATTGCTTTTTTTGCATTTTTTGTAATTCAGTATCGTGTAGAGCATTTTATTTACAGAAGGGTAAAAAAAATCTACGACGATGTCTCACTTCTAGATTCCACAACCCTTAGGACACAATCTATAACTACCGATATGGCCACTTTAACTAGCGAAGTTAAAAAATTTGCTACCGATAAAAAAGTTGAAATTGAAAACCTAAAAGTTCGTGAAGAATACCGCAGAGAATTTATGGGAAATGTTTCTCACGAATTAAAAACACCCCTTTTTACTGTTCAAGGTTATCTTTCTACTTTGCTAGATGGTGCAATGAAAGACAAAGATTTGCGAAAAAAATATTTAGAAAGAGCAGAAAAAGGCGTTGAACGTCTAATATATATTGTAGAAGATTTAGACATGATTTCTAAATTAGAAATAGGCCAGTTAAATTTAGAGTATACCGAGTTTAACATTGTAGAATTGATTCAAAACGTGTTTGATTTATTAGAAATGAACGCTGATAAAAAGAATATTATTTTAATGTTTGACAGAAAATATAATAAAGCAATTAAAGTTTTTGCAGATAAAGAGAAAATCCAACAGGCAGTCACTAATTTAATTATAAACTCTATAAAATACGGCAAAGAAAACGGGACTACAGAAGTGACAATTGAAGATTTAGTCGACAACAAAATAATTGTTAAAATCAGCGATAACGGCGAAGGGATAGAACAACATTTTATTCCTAGACTTTTTGAACGTTTCTTTAGAGTAGATAAAAGTGGTGCCCGAAGTGAAGGCGGCTCAGGACTTGGGCTTTCAATAGTTAAGCATATTATTGAAGGGCATAATGAAAAAATTAATGTTCAAAGTGAATTTGGTGTAGGTTCTGAGTTTTCGTTTACTCTCGAAAAACATTAAATAATTCACTCCAATTAGTTAAAGAATTTATTTTTGGTAAACCTTTAAATAATTCCATTCTGCGTAAGTATTCTAATTTAAATCTATTTTGTTTGCTATATGGTAATAAACCTTCAAATTTATATTTACTTGCTAAATACTCTTGTTCAAATTGTCCTGGAGTTGGAATAAAATAGGATTTTTTCTCTAATTTTGTTAAATCCATAATCGTAGTATATCCTGATCTACAAAGGACTATTTCACTTTCGTTAAATGTTGTTTCTAATTGTTCCGTTTGCATATAATTATAAAAAGTAACGTTTCCAATTTGCTCTATTTTTTGTTCGGCTTCTATTTTACCTTTAATAAAAACTACTTTTCCTGTATGATTTTTTAGTTTTTCAGTTAGCCTTACTTCTAATAAATGTCTTTGTGGTTCAGGACCAGATAAAAGTACCATTAATTCATATTTGATTGGGAGTAACTTTTTTTCCATCCGACTTAAAATCCCAATGTATTTAATAGTAAGATCAGTTTTCTTTAAATGCCCCATTTCTCCAGTTAAATTAGTTTTTCCCTCAACATCTGGAACCCAACATTCATTAAATTTTCTAATACAATAGGTGTGAATTTTACTTGAAATCCAAGTAGTATTTCCAGATAAAACCTTTAATTGATGTGTGATATAAACGGAAGGAACACTAATGTTATAAACCCCAAAGCGATTGTCGGAAATAATACCACCAAGTGAATATTCTTTTATCCAATTTGAAACTAATTTTTTTTCTGAAATAACTGCATTAGCTAATTTCGGAATGTTTAGTAGTAGTTTCCATATAAAAAAGCGGGAATTATTTGGGTATTCAATGCAATAGGAGGGTAGTTCAAGAGAAGTTAAATGAGGAAACTCTTTTTTTAACAATAATAACGAAGGACCGTCAGACGCAATTATTGGGTTAAAACCGTTTTTTTCTAATTCTTTAATAATAACAATGCATCTTGCTGCATGGCCTAAACCCCAGTTTAGCGGCGCAACTAAAATATTTGTAGGTAAATTATTTATAGTCATTGGGCAAAACTATATTAAAAATTGAAGTGCAATATATAAAGAAAAATGTAAACTAATATTTTCTTAATTTTACCAAAATATTAATATTAGTCGTGGGAAGTAAAAATAAATTAAAAAGGTTTAAGGAAAACGAAACATTCGAAAATGTTTTTCAACCTTCAAGAGAAGAAGTAGTAAGCAATAATTTTCCGTTATTAGGTAAATGGAATAGTGATTTCTTTAAAAATGACAATCCTATAATTATAGAATTAGGGTGCGGTAAAGGAGAATATTCGGTTGGTTTAGCTTCAATTTTTCCAGACAAAAATTTTGTTGGAATTGACATTAAAGGTGCTCGTTTTTGGCGTGGTGCTAAAACTGCGATTGATGATGGAATGTGCAATGTGGCTTTTATAAGAACTCAAATTGAGTTAGTTAACCATATTTTTACCGATGGAGAAGTAGATGAAATATGGATTACTTTTCCAGATCCTCAGATAAAATACAAGCGAACCAAGCACCGAATGACGAACTCGGAATTTTTGCAATTGTATAAAAAAATATTGAAACCAAATGGAGTTGTAAATTTGAAAACGGATAGTGAATTTATGCACGGTTACACTCTAGGACTATTACATGGTGAAGGGCACGAAATTTTGTATGCCAATCACAATGTTTATAAAAATGAAGGTGCGCCTAGTGAAGTTACATCTATTCAAACTTTTTATGAAAAGCAATATTTAGAATTAAATAAAGCAATTACTTATATTCGTTTTAAAATTAAATAAATGAGGATTTTTCTTCCGTTTTTCTTTGGATATTTAGCTGCAGTTGTTGGAGTTATTCCGCCAGGATTAATAAATATGACAGCCGCAAAGGTAAGCCTTATGGAGGGTAAAAAAAGAGCAATGTTTTTTGTTTTAGGGGCCTTGTTAATGATTTTTTTTCAAACATACATTTCAGTAATTTTTGCACAATACATAAATCTTCATAATGAAGTGGTCATCTTACTTAGAGAAATAGGATTTTTTGTTTTTTTGGTATTATCTATATACTTTTTTAAATTTGCTAAAAAACCCTCTTTTAGTGCAGAAGATCATGTAGCCGTGAAAAGCAAAATGAGTAGATTCTTTGTAGGTATGTTTATTTCTGCAATCAATTTTTTTCCAATCCCGTATTATGTACTAATTAGTATTAGTATGGCTTCTTGCAGAATTTTTACTTTTGAAACTCTGCCCGAATTAGCTTTAGTGACAGGAGCGGTTTTTGGTTCTAGTACCATTTTTTATTTATATGTGATTTTCTTTAACAAATTGAAATCTAAAACTGATTTTTTTATCAATAATATGAATAAAATTATAGGGACCATTACCGGAATTGTAGCATTATTAACTTTATTTAATCTTGTAAAATAGTACTTAAATGGAAGAAAATTTCTTTGAAAGAGTATATGCCATTGCAAAACAAATTCCGGAAGGTAGAGTAACTTCCTACGGTGCTATTGCCAAAGTCTTGGGCACTGCGCGTTCTGCAAGAATGGTTGGATGGGCAATGAATGCTTCCCACAATAGACAGGATGTTCCAGCTCACAGAGTAGTGAATAGAAAAGGATTACTTTCAGGAAAACACCATTTTGATGGCACCAATCTAATGCAGCAACTTTTAGAAAACGAGGGTATAGAAGTGGTTGAAAATCAAATTTTAGATTTTGAGAAGGTTTTTTGGGAGCCATAACTGAAAGAAAAACCGTGAGTATCCCATAAAGTGTCTAAGTAAGTATTAAGTTTGTGTTTTACAAACACTGATATATTTTAACTTAATTTTAATTTTTACTTATTTCTAAAAGAGGAAAATTTAGTACCCCATGAATTTTTGAATTAATTCAAAACAGTCTAAGACCCCAAAATGTATTTTTGGTCCAATTGCAAAATTGAGGAATAGAGAAAATGCTCAAAAGTGATTTATATACTCATTTAGGGTATACGATTAGCAAGAGAAAATACTAAACCCGGTGCTCGAAATGGTTTTTCTAAAAATAAAATAAAAATATCTTTTGGTAAATTTTTCCAATAAAAGGAATTACAAACATCCATGAGATATTAAATCTTAGGAAGAAAACTGTAAGAAACTAACTTTCAAATTTGACATTCTTAACTAAATTAGAAAAATGAATCCAAATTTGATTAAAATAGCAAACCTCTACACTATTAAAATTACTCTCTTTTTGGGATAATGTCTAATCCTTAAACGGATTACGTTCTAGCCATCTGGTTTTGGGTTCTAAATAATTAAAAATACTTTTCGTAAATCTGTTAATTAACTTAGTTTCGTGTTTGATATATCCAAAAACTTCTATTGGTTTTGCTCCCACAGAACTTTTAATTTCAAGCGCCGTTCTAGCAAAAACAATTTCGTGAAATCCTTTTTTTATTGAATAAGCTATCATGTCATAAAGCATATTTAGATAAAGCATTTTATCTTTTTGTATGGTAGCGTCATATCCTAAAAAATAAGTATCCATAGCATTTCCATTTTTTATTAAAGTATTAAAACCAATTAACTTCCCCTCTAAAAAGTAGCCATAAAATAGACATTTCTCATTTAGAATTTCTTTAAAAACCCTAAAATGACTTTTTGCTAAAAAGAAAGTATTAAATGGTGCGTTTTTTGCAACGTGAAAATATAATTCATAAATTTCTTCTTCATATTTTATGATTTCCTCTAAATTTAACTTCCTTTTTTCAATTCCATCTGCTTTTTTGCGAGCTCGTTTATATTGATCACGATATTTTTTTGATAAGGCACCAATGTAATCTTGTTCTGTATTCCAATTTTTTGGAATAGTAAAAATCATATTTGGCTGGGTAGAAAACTGAAAATAATCTTTAAATAGTTCTTTTTTAAATGCAATAATATCAGTCTGTTCAAAGTCTTTTAATGAGATAATATGTGTTTTTTTTCCTGAAGATTCTAAGTTAGATTTCAATTCGTTTATAACTTCTAATAATGCTTCAGATATAGTTTTCTTATCTATTTGTTCTGAAAAAGAAAAAGCGTTTTGCCCCGTAAGCATGTTGTTGCCAATAAGTAATACATTAGAACAAAAGTTTTTAAAAATAAAATTTCGAACGCTTGCCTTGATGCACTTATCACGTTCCCCAAAAGATTGCAAAACGTTAAGATCTAAAAATTGAGAAAGCCCAATACCAACTAAATTTTCATTATAAAAAAAACCTATAAAAAAACAGCTCATATTAATAGGGGCGGATTTCTCTAGAATTTCTAAATACTCTGTAGATAAAAAAATATTTTTCGTAGCCAGAGTATTCCAGTTTTCGGGAAGTTGGCTAGCATAAGAATATATTGAGTGTGTAAGTTTTGTTTTCAAATTAAAAAAAATCGCTCAACAAAAGTAGAGCGATAATTATATAAGTAAATGTTAATATTACATCCATTGACAAATAATACCACCCATAATCATACAAGTTACTATCCAGTAACCTCCTGCAATAATAGTATATTTCCAACTTTTTCTTTCATGAAGTGAACTAACACCAATTACGGGTAAGCAAAAAAACAATCCAGTTATAAAACCATGTAAAGCTCCGTGTTTAAATGTTCTATAAGTTGTCCCGTAAGCATTCATATAGTTTTTAAAAACCGAGGGGTCTATACCTTTAATTCCAAATGTTGCAGAGTTAGCTCCTAATTGATGGATAACTAAAAACTGTAATATAAATGAAATAAATAAGGCATAAATGAAGGATAATAAAACTGTTAAAGTAATATTGTCATTTTTAATCTTTTGTTTAGAAACACCCGATTCTCTTATCCATATGTTTCCAAAAACTTTAGGGTCATACCAAATGAATCCTATTAGCAATGATGAAAATGCCGAAAATAATAAAATTAACAATTTATGCATCTTTTTTAATTTTATTTTAGTAAAAACAAATATTTTATTTAAATTAAATTACCCCTAATAAAGAGAATAAAAATAAGTTATTTTATATTTATTTTAAATTATTCTTCAGCACCCTCGCCTGTCTTCCGGTAAATATAATTACCATAAATATGACGTTTTGCAAACCTGTTAGAAGACTCAGCATTTACCATTTTAACATAAACATTTCTTGGAACTCCAATGTACTCATAAGTCATTCCATTTACGTAAGTTACAAAAAGGGTTTGTTTTTCTAAATGAAAATCCAAGATATTAAAATTATTGATAGTTTCTTGGTATTCAGGAAGGTTTTTCTCCGTAGTTTCAACAGCTATACTTACTAAAAAATGGTACGCATTAATAATGTTTTTGCTATGCTCTTCTGCTGCAATTTTACCCTCCTCGTCATTTACAAACTTGTCCGGATGGCTATCTTTCATGCTGTTTCTATAGATAGATTTCAACTCTTTTAAAGTTACATTTTTGTCAACTTCAAGTAACTTTCTGTACTCAATAACTCTTTTCATAAACTAAAATTAATTAAAAAAATAAAGTCTTACTTTTAAGAATGGCTTTTTAATATAGATATTAACTAAACAAATAATAAGTGAATCATTTTTTCTAAAAAACAATTTTTTTATTTATATTGAGGAGGATATCTTGATTAAAATTTTGCCAATTTATCAAAAAAGAATTTGATTATTAATTGATATTATTTTTACAACACTAACTAATTATTTTGCGTGCAAATTTAATTAAAAACTTGAATTAAACTACTTAATAATTTTGATTCTTTTTTATATTTTAAATAAAAAACTTTTTTTTAAAAATTCACTTGAATTAAAAAACCTTTTATAAACTATTGAATTGTTGTCAATATTAAATAATTGTACCCAAAGGGTTAAGAATAATAAAATTGGCACAGCAGATTATTGTTAATACTGCCATTTACTTTTATGAATTTTAATTCTTGTTAATAGTTTAAATAATATTTAACTAGATATCCGCCCAATTTCTTGATGTAAGGAAAGCTTATTACATCATTAAATCTATTTCAAATCACCTGATCCTAATCATAATAATATCTATAGAATACGAACTTGATTTAATATCTTTCAAACTATTTTTTCAGACTTAAAATTTAATAATTTTTTCTAATTTTTATTTTTTCACAATATTATTTATTGTTTTTTTAACAGTAAATTTACATTTTTTTTAACATTTTTTTTTATTTTTGTAGGAAATACCTGTTAAATTATATATTTTTGTACGTTAAATAATTTATTTATTGCATTTTTTTTTAACATTTTATTCAATGAATTGAGTATTAGCTTAAGTATAGCTTAATTTAATAATTCAAGTTATTGGGATTTTTTAGGAAGAAGGAATCAAATTATTTAACACAAAATATAGTTTATTTTTTGATTTTAATAGTTTTTATCTTTTTTTTAAGACAATAACTATCAAAAATTTTAGGAAAAAATAACTTTTGATGTTTAAAAAACAGGATTACAGTTAAATTTAATTTGTTTAAAATTATTTTTAAAATTTTATTCTTTTTTATTTAAAAAAATATAAAAGAATTAATTATATAAAAACAAAAAAACCATTTTTGGTTATAAATGATTTGATTATGAAAACAAGAAAATTACTTACATTAGCTACAGCAATTTTAATATTTGCTGTAAACAACATTTATTCACAAACAACAACTTCAGAGGAAACTCAAGTTGCATGTGATAGCTATTCTTGGAATGGAACTGTATACACCGAAAGTGGAGACAAAACCTTTACAAGTGCTAATAATGATGGATCCGATAATGTAGCTACCTTACATTTAACGATCAATAAAAGCACCACTTCAGAAGAAACACAAATAGCTTGTGATAGCTATTCCTGGAATGGAACCGTTTACACAGCAAGTGGCGATTATACGTATACAAGCACAAATGCTTCTGGATGTGTTAATACTGCTACCTTACATTTAACCATCAACAAAAGTTCCACTTCAGAGCAAACTCAAGTTGCATGTGATAGCTATTCCTGGAATGGAACCGTTTATACAGCAAGTGGCGATTATACGTATACAAGTACAAATGCATCTGGTTGTGTTAATACTGCTACCTTATATTTAACAATTAACAAAAGCACCACTTCAGAGCAAACTCAAGTTGCATGTGATAGCTATTCCTGGAATGGAACCGTTTATACAGCAAGTGGCGATTATACGTATATAAGTACAAATGCATCTGGTTGTGTTAATACTGCTACCTTATATTTAACAATTAACAAAAGCACCACATCACAAGAAACACAAACGGCTTGTGATAGCTATTCTTGGAATGGAGAAGTTTACACAGCAAGCGGCGATTATACTTTTTTAAGCACCAACGATGCTGGATGTACTAATGTTGCTACCTTACATTTAACCATCAATAAAAGCACCACATCACAAGAAACACAAACTGCTTGTGATAGCTATTCTTGGAATGGAGCCGTTTACACAACAAGCGGAGATTATACTTTTTTAAGTACAAATACATCTGGATGTACTAATGTTGCTACCTTACATTTAATAATCAACAAAAGCACCACATCATCAGAAACACAAACTGCTTGTGATAGCTATTCTTGGAATGGAGCCGTTTACACAACAAGCGGTGATTATACTTATACAAGTACAAATGCATCTGGATGTACTAATGTTGCTACCTTACATTTAATAATCAACAAAAGCACCACATCATCAGAAACACAAACTGCTTGTGATAGCTATTCTTGGAATGGAGC
>Ga0114971_10001187_pt1 | contig 17584 bp, 11 predicted proteins | sample M_140625_MF_Meta_FD_87320 | JGI IMG/M metagenome (GOLD analysis project Ga0114971, IMG submission 87320) | Freshwater microbial communities from Lake Montjoie, Canada to study carbon cycling - M_140625_MF_MetaG | ecosystem: Environmental > Aquatic > Freshwater > Lake | place: Lake Montjoie...
CATGCCGCCTCCCCCGCCGCCGCCCATGCCCCCCATGCCGCCGCCCATGCCGCCCCCGCCGCCGCCCACGCCGCCGCCCACGCCGCCCATGCCGCCGCCCATTCCACCACCCATACCGCCCATGCCGCCGCCCATACCGCCACCACCGCGCATGAACTGTTGAATCAACAGGATGTTACCGAAGGCACCCATGAGGTCCACAGGGTCAATAAAAGTCAAAGGAATACGCTCAAACGACACATTGTTCGTTGCTGGTACTTCCTGTGAGATATCAGGTGTTGCAGGCAATGTGTTCTGCGCAATCTGACGAGGCTTCACGATATAGACATTATTTTCTTTGATGTACGTCAAAGGAACTGTCGCCGCTCGCATGATCAGTTTCAGCGCATTCTCAAATGGCTGATCTGTAATCGTCATCGTCACAAATCCGGCCACGTTATTGTCAATAACGTAGTTAGTAATCCCAGCTTGCTTGAAAGCCATTTCCAAGGTTGTTCGGATCGGAGCATCCTTGAGATCTAATGTAATCGAATTAGGATTGCGTTCCTGCTGTGCGTACGCCGTCGTCGGCGAAACAGCCACAACACCAGCCAGACCAAGTCCGATTGCTAAAATACGAGTAACGTTCATATTGTCACCTCACAAACATCCCACAACAGAGCATATTCTACAACGAAGCACCGGCGCCGCCACCACCGGATTTGTTACCGCGGCCACCAATACCACCAGAACCACCCATCCCAGGCATTCCCGCGCCCATACCGGGAGCACCAGCTCCGCCACCGGAGCCTGAGGAAAACTGCCCACGAAGAGCATCCGCTACCGCTGGTGCCAAGCCGGAGAGCTTAACTTCAAGTGAGCGGCCATCATCTGCGCGTAATACCAACGAGCGTAATGTAATCGATTCAACCGTGAGCTCACCGGCTTGCGGATCACCAGATGGAACCTTAGTTCCAGGACGTATCACCTGATGCATCACATCACCGGAAGGGTCACCCGTCTCAAGGATTGCTGTAATCGCACCGTTATACATCACACCAGCAATACGCCGTGGAAGCGGAGGAAGAGGCCCCTTCGTCTTCAGCGGATCGTCTGTCTCTTTGGGAGTAGGTGGCACGTACGGTGCAGCCAAACGTCGGGGCAATGCCAATGTATATGCAGGAATTTCGGGAACGACTATCTTGAGGAATGATTCAAACGGATCTTTTCGGAATCCGGCTGCAATCTGACCATCCTTGACTTCAGGTGGCTTGCCACCGGCAGGCCTCCCACCAGCTTGTCCGGCAGCGCCAGCAGCTGCTGCCACGGCAGCGGTACCAGCAGCAACTAATGAGTCGTCGATTTTCACCGAAGAAGCTGCCGTCACCCAGCTGTTAGGTGAACTTTTACCAGTCCCACCACCAGCTGGCTTCATGCCATTCTGAGCAGTTCCGCCGGGTACAGTCATTCCAGCGGAAGTTGTAGACGATGCCATATCGGCATCAATTCCAGCCGTCTTAACCCCAGCGACCTGTGAGACAGGCGCAGGCGCCGCAGCCTCTTCACCGCCGCATCCGGCTAGCATTAAGGCAGATCCCAGTATGCCGGCTACAAGGCCAGTACGAATCATGTTTTTTGTTTCCATCGTATTGCTTTGACCCAGCATTAATCTCCGCCCTTCACTCCGCTACCACCACCCGCTGGTGCACCAGCGCCGGACATACCGCCCATTTGCGGACCGCCACCGCCGCGCATACCTGCGCCACCCATCATCGATCCAGAACCGCCCATCATGCCGCCGCCACCACCTGCACCACCACTGGATGCCTGTGGAATGGAAATAGCCTTGGTTCGATCACCATGGGTGTATTCGAAGACCTGAAGATTATATTGACCAACAAGGTTTGGAGAGTTGCCAGATAGCGTCAACCCAGTCACCAAAACGAGACGATCGAAACGATTCCACCGCTCCACGTGGGACAGGATGTTCTTGAATGTCCCTTGGACCTGCACTCCACCCGGGGTGAAGACATAGAGCTCGTTTAAGGATGCATTTGGATCACTTGGTGCGGCTGGCAACGCAAAACTACCCTGTAGCTTGGTAACAGACTTATCACTGTCAAGAAATTTCTGCATCTTTGGACCGAGAACACGCACCTGCTCGTTAATCAAGTCCTGCCATGCGGAGTAGGTATTTGACACATCAATGTCCGGCATATAGCGGCGCTCGTATACATTCCAATCAGCCTTTGCCTGAGCGACCTGCTTATTGGCATCTTTCTTCTTACGCTCAGCAGTAGACTTCTCATCTGCTTTCGTACGCCGGGTATCGCGACGCGTGCGCTCGGTATCAAGCTGCTTTACTGCCGGATCAATTAATCCAAAATATCCACCCAAACCAAATACCAGTGCGGTTACCCCGCCGATAATAAAGATTTGAGGACGAGTCAGTTTCGACATATTCTTGGTTCTCTTCCTGCCTGCAACCTAATCAACTGCCTGCGGACCGCCACCCTTGGAGCCGGCTGCTGCACCGCCTCCACCACCGCCGGCCATCGGCGCACCCATCATCGGGCCACCGCCGCCACGCATTCCGGGTCCGCCCATCATGGAGCCAGAACCACCCATCATGCCACCGAGCCCACCGCCAGCTGCTGCACCGCCACCACCGGGAGGCGTCGGAGCAATCACCGGCAATACAAGATTAGCAGAAACCTGAAGTGGGAAACCGTTCGCATTCGGATCCAAAGGAGCCTCACCCGGCAAACCCACTGTTTGCGACGATGCATTCGGCCAGCCTGGAAGCGCGCTAATTGAAACCGACTTTACATCCGGGTTAGCAAACAGTGTCAGGTAGAACTTGCCAACATCTGACAGATTCTGAACGTATGCATTGATCGACAACGCATCCCCCTGAACCGCCATCGAGTTGTACTCAACTTTGCGATAGGTGTACTTTGCTACATTGCGGTAAATCTGAGGAACAAGGACATTGTGGAACTGCACCGTCTTGACAAAGTTGACTTTGTCCTGAAGTGGCTTGATCAGCGCGAGTGTGGTCGTTGTTTCAGCTTCGATAGCTTCGACAGCCTTCGCATCTGAGTCGGCAGCATTCGCTTCTTCGATCATCGTATTCACGGATGGCACAAGATAACCAAACTGGTAGCCAAGGAGGCCACCAATCACAGCAACTACGCCGGCGACGGTTCCAACGACTGCCGCTTTGGTTTTCCGCTGCTCTGCAATGTATGCAGGCATAAGGTTTATGCGAAGCACTGACATCTATTCACCTCATCCAACCGAGTCACACACATAAGACTCACCAATACAACTACATCATCGGTCGAAACTATTCAACATTCAAGTAGAAAGTTCCTACGAACCAATTACCGCATCCCGTGACGCAAGGCCCATTGCAACAGCAAAAGCTGATGACAACGCCGTACGCTGCGCCCCAGTAACAGATTTAGCAGTAACATTTATGCTGCCAAATGTATCTGCAACGCTTGCTGGTAAGCCAATTTCCTTTTCAAGGTAAGCATCAAAGCCGCGAAGATTTGCACCACCACCACACAGTAGTAAGTGATCGACTGTCTCCGTTGGATACTTTGACCGGAAATAATCGACCGATCTTCGTAGTTCCATCGTGAACTCACCAAGGACAGGTAGTAAAGCCATGAACACATCACGAACACGCTGTTCACTGGAAGTTAAAGCAACAGCCTCAGGGGCCGATGGCACTTCGACCATTGGCTCAGGCGTCACTGCGAAAGGATTGACTTCTTCATCAGGTGCCGCTTCGACTGGCGCTGCAGGTGCTGAATCCCCGAAGAGGCTCGGAGGCAGTGGCGCCGATATGTCAACATCCCATGGAGATGAAATGCCGTTATCTGCCGCATCCCCAGACGAACCAAACATATCTTCCTGTGCCTGCTCAACCAAGTCAAGCAACACTTCTCCACGCTCAACCTTTTCGTCTTCAGCGGCTTCAAGGGACAAGGACAGCTTGTCAGCCACTGCACGCGTAAAGGCTTCGCCACCAAGTGGAATCGTGCGAGGAAAGCGCAAGACGCCATCACGGTAGATACCAACCTCCGTACCTGATGCACCAATGTTGATGACGACGGTTGTCTTAGCTTTCAGTCCGGTTTTGGAAAGGTCTAACAAAGCCCGACCGATTGCAAGTGGCTCAACATCAACCGTAACGACTTCAAGCCCAGCGAGCTTCAGAGCCTCAAGATGCCCCGACACCATATCCCGCTGCGCGACAGCAATGAGGACTTCCATTTGAGCATCTGGATCAGCATCCGCTGCAGGATCATCAATTTTTTGATAAGCCATTTCAACATCGGATGCAGCGAATGGGATGTATTGCTCAATCTGCCACTTCATCGTGTCAGCAAGCTCGCCAGTGGACATCTTTGGGACTTCCACCACGCGAACAACCATTCCAGCCGTTCCACCGACGGCGACGACAGCTTTGCGGGAGCGAATTCCGCTTTTGGCAATCATTTGCTTGATGAACTGACCCATGCTCTTAGGGTCTTGGATAACACCCTGAACAACCAGTCCTTCCGGGGTACGCTCACGCGCCAGCCCAGTCACCTTCAAATTTGTACCTGAACCTGTGACTTCTACAAGCTTTACAGCATGTGTCCCGATATCCACTCCAACAAAAGAGCCGCCTGTTGGGCGGTACGTTTTTACCGGTGCGGGACGGGGACTTGCCTTTTTCGTTGCTATTGCTCCACCAGACTTCGCCACTGTGCGTGCCCTCTTTTCGGTTGTCCTGCGACAAATGCCAATGCGCGCCATTCTAGCACGTCCGCAATTTCATTGTCAATGCGTATTGTTATGATCAGGCGTCGCGGTACGACGCTCACCCAAGCGCCAACGGTGCCTCACCTTCTCGTAAAAAGTCATCCCCATTCCTTTTACGAGTACTAGTCCATGCTTGTTTCGTCGGATGAATACCCGTCCATCCGTAGGAACAGCCAGCGTTACCTGTCCATCAATGGTCGCATCGACGACACCACGCCCACCAAAAGGCACTGAGATTTGTACCACTCCATTGATCGGTATCACGAGGCTTCGGGCACTCAAGGTGTGGGCTGCTATCGGGGTAATCAATATCGCCTGTACATCGGGATGCATTAGTGGACCACCCGCTGAAAGCGCATAACCAGTGCTTCCAGTCGGACTCGCCACGACAACACCATCTGCCGCGTAACCTGCGACAAGGTCATTGTCAACATAAACATCGAGGTCAACAAGACGGCGGGATGAGCATGCAACTACGACATCGTTTACCGCAGGAGACGCGGAAATCACATCGCCCTCACATTCAACCGAAGCGTAGAGCATCGCCCGTGTATGGACCTCCAGCGCACCATCAAGGGCGCTCTTTACGTGAGACCACACCTGCGTGCTGTCAGATTCAGTGATGAAACCAAATCGTCCGACATGAATCGGTAAAATCGGTACACCGGTTTCAGCGTACATCCGTGCGGCGGCCAGCAACGTTCCATCCCCACCAAAGACCACCAGCATCAGAGCGCCATTTGTTTCGATAGGGCCATCGATGGAAGCAACACGAACTTCAACATGGTGTCGCTCAAGTTCCGACTGGACGCGTAGCAATGCGTCCAATGCCGCAACCTTGTCTTGGTTGGCAAGGAGAATAACAAATGACATCTGGACTCTTTCAGCCTACGGCTTTGTCGTACCAGTCGTCGACTTACCGAAGCGTGCGAGATTTGCCTTTGCATCCGCATCGGATGGATTTGCTTTTATAGCAGCTTTGTAAGATGCGATGGCATCGTTTATTTGTCCGCGGCGTTCGTAGAGGACGCCAAGGTTATTCCAAGCCACGGCATTTCCTGGTTCACGTCCTGTTGCATCCTTGAGAGCCGTCAATGCGGAATCGAGCTGATCCTGCTTCATCAGTACGCTTGCCATTGCAACGAGTGGAGCTGCGCTTTTAGGTTGAAGCGTTCCGAGCTGGCGGTAGAGACCAATCGCCTCAGCTGATCTCCCGGATGCAGCAAGTGCCGGTGCAAGGAGTTGACGGCTGATGATATCTGTTGCATCTAAGGCAACCGCCTTACGCAACGCGCCAATCTCCACGGACACATCCGTTGTCTTCCGTGCTGCAAGTGCAACATTTCGCCATTTTGGTGCTGATTTGGGATCTTGTTCGGCAGCAACCTGAAACTTTATCAGCGCTTCGGGATACCTTCCGAGCGAAAACAGAACGGTTCCGATATTTTGCGATGTGTCTGCGTGTTTAGGGTCAATTTGAGCCGCCATTTCAAATGCCGTAAGTGCATCAGCAAGGCGGTTTAGGCGAACCAACAACACACCTTGGTTATAGCGGGCTGATGAATCCGTTTTTTGAATAGCTGGTGCATCTGGGCCTGCATAGATATCAGCGATGACACCGTATGTTGCTTGCGCTTCGTCATCCCGTTTAGCTGCAACAGCAGCCTGAGCCTGAACAAGGAGAGCATCGATGTTTCTGGGTTCGAGTCCGACGGCCTTTAGCGATGCGGCCAGTGCAAGCGTAGCTTTGTTAGCCTTGAGTTCGAGCTGCGCGATGGATATCCAACCAGCCGTCAATTTTGGATTGATGGTCACCGCACGCTTACAGCTAGCAAGCGCATCGGTGTCCTGGTTACGCCGGGTATACGCAAGTCCTAGATTCAAATGAGCGCTAGCATCTGCGGGCTTCAATTCAGTTACTCGCCGAAAGGCAACCAGAGCCTTTGCATAGTCACCCTGTCTGTATGCCGCAAAACCAAGGCCTGTATAGGCTTCACTTGCAGACGGATTAATTTTTACTGCCTGCTCAAAAAGTAGTTGAATTCTTGTTTGTTGGGCAGCAGTTTTGGTAGGTAATCCTTGGAGAGCATTTGCAAGGTTTGTAACAACCTCAGCAGAACCAGGCTTGAGGGCGATAGCTCCTTCGAGAACCGGCACCGCGTTCACAGAATCTCCAGAGCGCAGAAGTAAAAAGCCCAACCAACCAAGTGCATCACCGTTTTTCGGCTCTGCAGCTACGACCTTTTCCATAAGCGTTAGGGCAGTCGCGCTGTCGCCTTGTGCGTAGGCTGTCCGTGCGCGTTGGAAGAGCTCAGATGGCGATGTGGGAACATCGGCCTGTGCACCAATAGCAAGATGCACCGCAGCGATTGTCAATAGAAGAGCCATTTGCATCCCTCACTACCGTCAGGCGAATACAGACAACTATGTCAGGATTCGCGGAAAAGATCCCGATCACGACCAAGATACCCACGCATCCGAATGACGGCCTGTGTGTGTAACTGATAGACACGGCTTTCAGACACCGTCAAAACCTTGCCAATTTCCTTGAAGGTCAGCCCTTCGTAGTAGTAAAGCGCGATTACCAAGCGTTCGCGATCCGGCAGGCGGTCAATCGAAAGACCAAGCTGACGTACCCGCTCGCGCATTTCAACTTCATCGGTCGGGCCAGCCGCTTTATCGGGAAGTATGTCACCTACGTGGAGAGATTCGCCATCACCACCCGAGCCGACAAGAATGTCCTCGAGGGATGTCACTGCACCACGGCCAACATCGGAGACTATACGGGCGTATTCTTCGGTGGAGATACCCATGCGTTCAGCAATTTGTTCTTCGGATGGTGCATGTCCAAGTTCTCGTTCAAGCTCGACCATGGTCCGGCTCAAGTTACGGCTTCGCTCGCGCACAGACCTTGGTACCCAGTCATCCTCGCGAAGGCTTTCGAGGATTGCACCCCGTATCAAAGCAATGGCGTACGTTTCAAATTTGACTTGGCGTCCACTATCAAACTGATCGACTGCTTTGACCAGCCCCATGGATCCAGCAGTGATTAGGTCATCACGGTCCATATTGGGAGGAAGATTCGCGACGACACGGCCGGCGGTAATCTTTACCAGATAAGTGTAATTGTCGATAATCAAGCCTCGCGCACGCTGGTCGCCACGATTTTTGAATCGGCTCCAAAGGTCTTCTAATGCACGGGGTGTCAACACAGGGCGATTGTCCTAAAACGTCGGTACTTATGCACCTCGACGGATAGCATTATACACATTCAGCAGAAATTGCCCGTAATAATGCGGGCTGATTGCCTTGCGAATGTGGCATCAAGTAAGAAACTAGCACTTAAAACGAGAGAGACCAAGTCAACTGACTTGGTCTTTCGGTTATTGTTTACTGACAAGCCTCACAGACCTCACCGTCCAGCATCGCCTGAATGCTGCAGGCGGTCTTCTCTTCTGGTGTAAAGAGCTTCATCTCCTCTGCTTGTCCTTCACCGCTTTGATTACGTTTCACGGCAACAGTTGCCTTCTCGATATTGCTTGCTCCGAGCGTCCGGAGATAGTAAGTCGTTTTAAGACCCGTTCTCCAAGCCCTACGGTACATATGTGACAGCACCTTCATGTCAGGCGAACCTAGGAACAGATTGACAGATTGGGACTGATCAATCCACTTTTGGCGCCTTGCAGCCGCATCGATGACATATTCGTATGGAATCTGAAACGCCGTCCGGTACCGCTCTTTGACTGTCTCCGGTACGCCCTCAACACTTTCAAGGTCACCATCAAAGTACTTGAGGTCATCGATTACCTTTGCGGTCCACAAACCAAGCGTTTTGAGTTCCTTTACAAGGAATGGGTTTAGAACTACGAAGTCACCACTCAGGTTACTCTTGACGAATAGGTTTTTGTACATCGGTTCAATACATGGGCTGGTACCCATAATATTGGCGATGGTCGCCGTTGGTGCAATCGCCAAGACATTTGAGTTCCGCATGCCCTGCTTCGCAATCTTCTGACGTAGCGGTGCCCAGTCGAGCTTCCCACCACGTGCGACATCGATTGTCTCACCACGCTCACGCTCAAGGATTTCAAGCGTGTCGGCTGGCATAAGGCCCCGGTCCCACTTACTGCCCTTGTAGGTACTGTACGTGCCACGTTCCTCTGCGAGGTCACTACTTGCCTCGTAGGCATAGTAAGCAATCGCTTCCATCACCTCATCGTTGAACTCAACCGCTTCATCGGATGCAAATGCAATCCCGCGCTTGTACAACGCATATTGCAGCCCCATGACGCCAAGTCCGATTGGGCGATGCCTTAGGTTTGACCGCTTCGCGGCTTCTGTTGGGTAATAGTTGATATCGATGACATTATCAAGCGCCCGGACAGCCACCCGAATCGTTTCACGAAGCTTTGGGTGATCGAGGGTGCCATCAGCGAGGAGGTGATTGTCAAGAATCACCGACCCGAGGTTACAGACTGCCGTTTCATCATCAGATGTGTTAAGCGTGATTTCCGTACACAGATTGCTGCTGTGGATGACGCCAACATGGTCCTGTGGGCTGCGAAGGTTGCAGGGATCCTTGAATGTGATCCATGGGTGGCCTGTCTCAAAAATCATCTTGAGCATTGACTTCCAAAGATCCAGCGCATCCATCTTCTTTCCGAAAATCTCACCACGCGCTGCAGACGCTTCATATTCTTCGTAGCGTATTGCGAAGGCAGCACCATAGAGGTCATGTAGATCAGGTACATCGGATGAACGGAACAACGTCCACGTGCCACGTGCTTCCATCCGCTGCATAAACAAGTCGGGAATCCAGTTAGCCGTGTTCATGTCATGCGTGCGGCGACGGTCATCACCGGTGTTTTTACGCAGTTCAAGGAAGTCCACGATGTCGTTATGCCAAACCTCTAGATACGCACACCCGGATCCGGCACGTTTCCCACCTTGATTGACAGCTACCAACTGATCATTGTGCATTTTCAGGAATGGAATAACACCTTGACTCTCGCCATTGGTGCCTTGGATGTAGCCACCGGTTCCACGAACTGCTGTCCACGATCCTCCGAGGCCACCGGCCCATTTTGAAAGAAACGCATTTTCGGCAATTCCACGAATCATGATCGACTCGATGGAGTCATCCACCTTGTAGAGGTAACACGAACTCAGCTGCGACCGAAGCGTGCCAGAGTTGAACAGGGTCGGAGTCGATGAACAGAAACGCCGGCTTTTGTACATATTGTAGAGCTCGATGACATGCTCTTCACGCAGGGTTGGTTCTTCGCGGAAGAGTCCCATTGCGACACGCATCCAGAACAGCTGTGGCGTCTCAATACGGCGCTTTCGGTTCCCCGTTTTGTCGGTGATCAGGTAGCGATCGTAGAGTGTTTGCAATCCAAGGTAGTCAAAGTCCAGGTCAGCCGATGGGTCTAATGCCTTCGCCAACCGGTCTAGGTCATAGTTCAGGATGTCTTTTGCCAGTCGACCGATTTCCACCATCCGTTCCAAGGACTTACGAAGCGCCTTTGCATGCGCGGACTGAAGTCCTGAAACACCATCCCGGACGATGTCCCAGCCGAGGCTTTCCTCGTAGATAAACGACAAAAGAATGCGACCGGCAAATTTGGCATAGTCGGCATCGCGCTCCATCAAGGCCTTTGCATTAAGGATGATGGTCTTCTCAAGGTCACTACGCGAAATGTCCGGGCGTACTGAACGGAGAAGCTCAGCCTCGATCTCTGTCGAACCGAGTGCCAGATCCAAGCCAATACGCGCAAATTCAATTCTCGCCCTGAGGTCTTCGCCATCCCAGAAAACAAGCGAGCCATCCGGTTCCATCACGGAAAGCAGCGACACCTGTACATTGTCGCCACTTGCAAGCATCGCCTGTTCCTGAGCACGCAGCAGCGCACGCTGAGCTCGATAAACGATGTAGTGCTCGGCAACCTTCATGTATCCGGAGAGAATAAGTTCTTCCTGTACCAGGTCCTGCACCGTCTCAATCGACACATAGGAGCGACCCAAGGTACGCACTCTATGGGTTACCTTCTCAGAAATCTCGATAGCAAGTTCGGAATCGAATTGGAGACTTAAAAATGCCTTACGCACTGCGATTTCGATTTTGTCTGCATTCCAAGGAACCACCTGGCCATTACGGCGAATCAAGCGGAGGTCAGCGACGACTCCCCTACCAAAAGGGAGTGTCGCCCGCTGCATCACAAGACTCTTTGCAACATCGAAAGAGCCGCGCTCAATCAACACCGCTTCCGTCAAAACTGAAAGGTCGTATTCCGAGAGGCGGATGAGCTGCGTATCATGTGCGACGGATGCAATCCGGTCCGCTACACCGCGGGCGACGCCAGATACAAACTCGCGATTCGCGGTTGTATCGACATCGAGGCCGCGGGCTACATACACATTGGCAAGCGCATCGCCCACGAGCTGAGCAACCCGCGCGAGACTTGCTCCGCCATCCGCACCTTCACTGATTACACGAACGTGCCCAGCTTCGGTGATCTCCTGCGCGATACTGAGATGCGTCGCCCAGTTAATCTGAGGCCGTCCGTTTGACTCGACGACTTTTTTGACTTCGAGGTCACGCAGTATCTCGGGAAGATTCGATCTTGTTGCCATAACTCACCACAACTCCAGAAAACCCGGGCCGTCTGCCCGACATATTCAAACTCTGCTGTCATCCAAAATCCGGAAAGGTCCGAAATTACAGATCGTCGTCATCCACAGTACTGAGCGAACTCGACTTCTGATATTCCGTGACACGTCCCTCAAAGAAGTTCTGCTCTTTGCGGATGTCCATGAGTTCTGCAAGCCACGGGAGTGGATTCACAAGTCCAGGATGCAGTGGGTCGAGACCAACGCCTTCGAGGCGTCGATCCGCGATGTAATCGATGTACGATTCAAACTCTTCGGAAGAAAGCCCAAGAGCGGCAACTGGCAGACAGTCCCGTATGAACTCCTTCTCAAGCAACACAGCTTCCTTCATCAGGTCTGTAAGTTCTTGCTTGAATCCAACCGTCCACAGCTCGTGGTTCTCCTGAATCAACGCAATAAAGAGGTTGCGGAAAACTTCGATGTGGTTTGACTCATCCCGCAACGTATAGCGGAACATCATTCCAATACCCGGGAACTTGCCCTGACGGTAGAGAGATAACATCATCCCAAAGAGGCCGTAAAACTGCGTCCCTTCCATGCACTGGCCAAAGACAAAAATGTTCTTGGCAAGCAGCCTCTGGTTATCTGGATCTGTCAGGTCAATATCACGGCGCAGAGACTTAGAAATGCGACTGACAAACTCATTTTTCTTCTTGATTGTCGGGATGTCCTCAAACATCGCCTCACACTCATGTGGATTCAGTCCAAGGGACGAAATCATGTACAGGAGGCTATCCGCATGGATATTTTCCTCATGTGCATGGCGGCCAAGCACGAGTTTGATTTCACTCGCGGTGACCAGCTCACGGACGACGTGTTGGATGTTATCTCCGACGATTCCCTCGGCCGCACTGAAATAACCAACAGCCATCCGGAGAATCCAACGATCAATCTCAGTGAGAGCCGATTCTGAGCGCCATTGCTCGATGTCGCGCTGCATTGGGATATCTTCTGGTTCCCAGTGATTTGCCTTCATCTTGCGGTAGATTTCGTACGCCCACTGGTACTTCAAAGGCAAAAGGTTGAACGTCATCGTTGCCCGACCGTTAATAACACGCTTTGCCTGAAGAGCCTCTACTGCTTTGGCCTCATCCAGCTCAAATACCTTTGTTCCGAGCTCAACCCTAGTGGTCTTACTTTTCGTCGGGATCGTCGTCATCTACAGCACTTCCTATCAACAACTACCAAATGCCGCATCTATGTGAGAATCAACATCTAGTTAGCCCCATAGCAATCTGCCCCTAGATATTGTGTTAACACTGCGTGCGTTCGGGATTATAGGCGTAGGTAGTGTTCGAAGTCAAGCGATACCAGCGTATTTAATACACCCAAAATTTCCTCGAAAAACGGGGGAACTTAATGCCTGCCCCATCCACAGGGAAAGATGCCGACACGGACCGAAGCAGAACCTTAAATACGTGATTTGTCAATGTGAAATACACGCATTTCTACGTAATTTGATTCGCACTCAAGATGCTCGTGGTGCCTATTGTTGCCGGGTGCGAATAAGTGCAGTGTGCACTGTTAGAAATACAGCAAGGTAGGAAAATTAGTATGTTGACAAGAAAACCAATGCCACCCGCTATCGCTAGGAACCCGGGTCGAGTGGCATTGTTTCCGCCCAGTTCAACCCGGTTTTGACATCGACATCCAGATTGACCGACAGCTTTGCAGCACCTTCCATACAGCCTCGTACATGACTCGCAAGGTCCTGTGCCGCCGCGGCATCCACTTCGAAGAGCAGTTCATCGTGGACTTGTAGTAGCAATGTTGCCGGCAAATGTGAATCCTTCAGCATGATTGCGGTGTCGATCATCGCCCGTTTCATAATGTCAGCGCTTGAGCCCTGAATAGGCATATTCGCCGCGGCACGCTCTGCGGCCTGGCGGAACTGAAAGACCCGGCTGTTGATGTCGGGAATCCAGCGCCGGCGGCCATCCAATGTCTGTACATATCCGTGCTCACGGGCAAATGCTATCGTTGTATCGAGCCATGTTCGAACAGCTGGAAAGCGCTCAAAGTAGCCGGCCTTCAGCGCCTTTGCCTCGCCACCTGTCATCTTGAGCTGACGGCCTAAGGCAAAGTCGGAAATGCCATACAGAACAGCATAGTTCACGGTTTTTGCCGCACGCCGCATATCCTTGGTGACATCCGCAGGCTCCACGCCGTAGACCTTACTCGCGGTGTACACGTGGATGTCCTCGCCTGACCAGAATGCCGCACGCAGCTCTTCATCTTCAGCCACATGCGCAAAGATTCGGAGCTCAATCTGGGAGTAGTCGGCGCTCAGCAACACTTTGCCCGATGGGGCGACGAAGGCCTTGCGCAGTGCCCGTCCAACCTCTGTCCGTATGGGAATGTTCTGTAAATTAGGGTTACTTGAGCTAAGGCGCCCCGTAGCAGCCACTGTCTGATTAAGCGTTGTATGGATACGGCCATCCGCGCGGACCTGCTCCGGCAAGGAATCCGCATACGTACTCTTGAGCTTGGTCAGTTCACGGTACGACAGGATACTCGCAACAATCGGATAGTTTGGCGCAAGCTCTTCAAGGACATCGGCGTCCGTTGAGAATCCAGTCTTCGTCTTCTTACCACTGGGCACGCCCATTTTTTCAAACAGGATGTGCTGGAGCTGCTTTGGACTCGCGATACTAAACTTCTCACCCGCCTGCGCATGGATTTCCGTTTCGAGCTCACTGATACGAATCCCCATGACAGCGGCCTGACGGTTCATTTCATCCTTATCAAGGCAGATGCCCATGCATTCCATTTCAGCAAGAATAGGCGCAAGCGGCAGCTCCATCGTTTGCATCAATTCGGTCTGTTCAGCGGTCTTGAGCTTTTCATCCATCGTTGGCTGTAGCACCGCGATAGCATCCGCGGCTAGGGCAGCATGCCGCAGCGCGAGGTCCATCCGTTCCGCCGTACCGACATCCTTAAGCTCTTTCGCATCCGGAGACCGCTCCAGCTGGATGCCACCAAAGAACGCAGCAACATCGTGGACGGCGTAACCGCTCCGGCGGCCTGCCTGGAGCAGATAGGATGCCAGCTCGGCATCAAATGTCAATCCACTAAGATGGATGCCAAGGCGTGTTAGTTGGACAAGAGTGCCTCGCGCATCGTGGACACACTTCGGCTGATTGACATCTTCAAGAAATGCCTTGACATTCGGATCGATTACCGCTGCTGCTGTGTTTCCACCAAAGAGCCCTGTATCGACGACTTCTTCAAGCGGCGCGGTGATGCGAAGTGCGGTACCACTGCCATCAGCGAGGCAGATTCCGTAAATGGGAGCGTCCAGGGATGCCCCAGGCCCTGCGGCAACCCGTACTGCAACGGGCTCACCCGCCCAGCTTTGTAGGAGAGATACGTCATCGGTGATGGTGACATCCCGCGGAGCAGCAGCCGCGGTGTTGTCATCCTCGCTGCCATCTGGGACGGCGGAATAGTCAGCGCTTGGTTGGCTGTCACTGGCGACGGATGCTCCACTTGATAGGTTTGGCGTGGATGCGATTTTCGCACCAGGGACGCGCTTCAGGAGCGTGCGGAACTCGAGGCGCTCCAGGTATGTGACCAACGCTTCCGTCTGGAGAACAAACGTCCCAAGCATCTCAACATCTGGCAAATCGTAGCCTAAGGGCACATCCTTGCGGATTTCAGCCAGCATCCGGGCAAGTGGAATCTGATGGAGATGTTCCCGAATCGATTCTCGGATTTTCGGTTTTTCGATGTTATCGACATTTGCCATCACATTTTCAACGGTGCCATACTTTTGCAGCAGCGCAGTCGCAGTTTTCTCGCCAACGCCAGGGACATTTGGGATGTTGTCCGAGCTGTCGCCCTTGAGTGCACGGTAGTCGACGAGCTGATTAGGGGTAAGTCCGTAGCGCTCAACAACTTTGTCATGGTCGTAAATGACCGTCTCGGTCACTCCTTTGATGGTCATCATGACCGAAATGCCATCCCGGACGAGCTGGAGGTTATCGGAATCGCCGGTCACGATCAGGACTTCGTAGCCTTGTTGCTGCCCTTGCACCGCTAAGGTTCCGATGATGTCATCTGCTTCGTAGCCTGGAATCTCGAGGGGGGTTATGCCAAAAGCGAGGACAAGCTGCCGGGCCATTGGGGCCTGGAGTTTAAGGTCATCCGGAGTCTCCTGACGGTGCCCTTTGTAGTCTGGATAAGCATCGTGGCGGAATGTCGCCGCATGGGCATCCCATGCGCAAATCATCACATCGGGTTTTTCACGCTCAATCAGCGTGATGAGCATATTGGTAAGGCCAAACAGTGCATTTGTAGGTTCACCTTTGCTATTGGTGAGTGCCCGCATCGCGAAAAAGGCGCGGAAGAGCAGTGAATAGCCATCGATGAGCAAGAGGCGCTTTGACATGTGTTTATTGTACGCCTCACGAAAAGACATTCGGTAGAATGTGTCCGAAGCACCCGTAGCTCAGCGGATAGAGCAGTTGCCTTCTAAGCAATTGGTCGCAGGTTCGATTCCTGCCGGGTGTATTTTTCATCCTTCAATCCCTCCTCGTTGAATACATGGGGATTTTATTTTTCTCTTACAGATGCAAAGAAACCAAGTCGCAGGTTCGATTCCTGCCGGGTGTATTTCCCCTAAACGTTCTCCCTGTAAGGTCTTATTTACCTGAGGGGATTTTTAATTTTTCAAGGGGATGCACGTAAGCCCAAGTCGCAGGTTCGATTCCTGCCGGGTGTATTTTTTATTCACGCGGAGATTACGACCACCATGGGCAGACATGGCGGTCAGCCCCTTTGCGGAGATTTTGTGCGATTCAACAGGATTCCATGTGTCGTGAGACCTACAAGCGTGACCATCTCATTATTCGCGGGCAGGCACAGAGGCCTGCACCCACGAAAGGCTTGACCGTAAATGAATGAGCGCCTCGACCCTACGCATCAACACCTAAAGCGACTTCTCCATCAACCATGCTTCGGGAAGCGCAACAAATCCAAGTTTTTTGTTGATCGCCCGCATCGGGGCATTCTGTTCCGCATTGTCCGTGATAATCTGCGGAGCTCCGCGGCGTTTTGCATAGTGCACAGCATAGTGCTTTAGCAACATCGCGATGCCCTTGCCTCGCTCACTTCGCACCACACCCGTCGCTCCCGTTTGCAGGACATCATCCGCGCCGCGACGCCAAAGCGTCGACATCGCAATCCAGAGGCCATCTCGGATTGCAACAAACTGACCATCCCCAAGGCGGTTTGGCGAATCTAGTGACTTTACAAACTGCTCAAATGGAACATCCGCGAGGACATCCGGGCCCGGGATATCCCGGCGGATTTCACTTGAAAGCGTATGGAATTTGTGCGGTGCACTTGGGTCAGAAAGCATTTCAGTAGCAAATGTCGTCACACGGATTCCAAGGGCAGCTGCATTTTCTGCCAGTGCATCTACCGAAGGAATCTGACATTCACTGACATCTAAAACAACATCGCAACAGACAAGGGTCCGTTCAAATCCCAGACTGGATGCCCACGTTGAACCAGCCAAATCGGTTCTGTCTATATAGCAACGCACACCAATGGCATTTTGCTCAGCCGCCGTCGCAAGCAGGTATTGATAAAGCTGCATCCCGATACCCTGACGACGCTGACCGGGTGCCACGACAAGCTCGATGTCATACTTACCTTCGGTGTACTCATGGTGATTTTGTGAGATCGTGGCATAGCCGCATACACATCCAGAATCACTGATGGCAACCCATTCACGAAGAAACATATCCTCGTTGAAACGCTTATATTCGCGGTGGTCTGCCACCGTCAACGGATACTGCGGATGGGCAAGACTCAGCATCTCGACGATGTCATCGATGTATGCATCTCCTTCAATGGCTTGGATTGTCATGCATCCGCCGGCTTTCGTGCAATCAGGATGTACGTGTGTGGAAGTTGGGTCATCGCAGGGCCAGTCAGGAGTGGATGCGCATCCCAGTAATAATCGGGATGCTCAGACAGTACTTCAATGATCATCCCCTGCTGTGCGACAGCTGTCACAACATCACCGAGCGTCCACTGGCGCTCGTGCTTTGTCGACCAGCCGGCTTCAGGTTTCACATCAGAATCAATATACGATTCAGGCCATGCC
>Ga0114971_10001190_pt1 | contig 17580 bp, 26 predicted proteins | sample M_140625_MF_Meta_FD_87320 | JGI IMG/M metagenome (GOLD analysis project Ga0114971, IMG submission 87320) | Freshwater microbial communities from Lake Montjoie, Canada to study carbon cycling - M_140625_MF_MetaG | ecosystem: Environmental > Aquatic > Freshwater > Lake | place: Lake Montjoie...
GGATTTATTTATACTGAAAAGGAAATCACATTTTTAATAAATAAACAGATGTATAAATATACTACGGTTAATAATTTTAAAATTACTCTCAGTTCAACACCAGTTATTATAAATAAAAATGGAACTATTAATATGGAATTATATAATTTTATATATTATAAAACAATTATACCGATTGACGAATATCTAAATTGTTTTAAACATAATTATCACTATTTATCAGGATTGCATACGGTGATTGATAATAAACGCGATGATAGCAGCACATCATTAATAAAAGATAAATTAAATGATTTCGAGGAAAAACTAGGCAATTATTTTAAATTAATAACTGATACAAAAATAAATAGAGATGATAATGCAAATGCAAATATACATATGATACCAATACAACCATTTAATATAAATTCTATAAATACAGATAAAAATACGGCAAGTAGTTTCTTCAGTTTTCTGTTTTAAGTTTTATTTTTATTCGTTTATATAAACAATATAAACATATCTTTTTTTATTAAAGATATAATGAACGATTTATTAGAAGCAAATAATAATTTTTCAAAGTTTTATGAGAAAAAAACAACTGGTGCTGATCTTTTGTTCAATAAACATAAGATTAGCAATGAAGTTGCTTCGTTGTCATCGATGTCTTCTTTATCAAGCAGTTCAAGTGCTAGATCAATTAAGAAAACGAAAAAACCAGTTATACCCCAAGATTATGATGATGACGAAGATGATGAAGAAATAATAAAACCGAAATTAAAAATAAAAAAAGTTGTTAGCAATGATGAAGAAGAAGACGATGACGATGATGGCGAAGATGATGATGAAGATGATAATGATGACGAAGACGAAGAGGATGATGACGATGATGATTTAAGAAGTACTACATCAAGTGATAATATCGTTAAAAGAAAAAAGGACGAAATCACAGAAAAGCGAGAAATATTATATCAACTTAAACGTCTACAAGATAGAGGTTTTTCAATTCCAGTTTCATTTACCATGCAATCTGATCTGCAAGAAATGAAACAAGAATATGAAAGAATTATCAGAGACAAAGATATTGATGCAAGTATTCGATTTCAGCGCAAAATGCTTATGTCTTTCGTTACTGGAACTGAATATTTAAATACTCGATATGATCCATTTGCCATTAAACTAGATGGTTGGTCTGAACAAGTTCACGATAATCTTAATGATTATGATGATATTTTCGAAGAACTTCACGATAAATATAAAGCAAAAGGTCGCAAGATGGCTCCTGAATTACGTTTATTTATAAGTTTAACAGGAAGTGCTTTTATGTTTCATTTAACATCAAGAATGTTTAAAGAAAGTTCGATACCAGGAGTAGAAGAAGTATTTAAATCTAATCCAGAATTGATGAAACAGTTCCAAAGTGCTGCAGCAAAACAATTCGTATATAAAAATACAGGCATTACGGATAATAATATCAATCAACAAAAATCAAGAACACCGCCATCTTCTAATAATAATAATGGTTTATTTGGAATGATTGGTAATTTATTTGGCGGTCTAACGAATACACAAGCTTTTAATAATAGTCCATCCATGCCAGTACAACGACAACCAGAGCGAGATATTAATAATATTATAAATAATGTACACAATAAAATTTCAACACATATAGATGATGATAATAGAATAGAAACATTATCAATAAGTGATGAGGAGATTACTTCCATCATTGAAGATGCAACTGATGTTAATTTATTAAAAAAATCAGTGAGAGGAAAAAATAAAAGAACATTAAATATATAATTTATTTGCGGGCACGAGAGCGGGAACTAGAGCTAGTACCTATTTTTTTTATTTCTTTGCCAGTTTTGCTAACATAAGAACCGATATTTTGCATTTCTGATTTAATTTTGCTTGGGACTTGTCTTATTGAACTTATCGGATCGCGTATAACATTGCGAACATTATCGGAACCTTCGCCAACTTCTTTAACAATATTAAAGATGACAGAGAAGATAGTGAATGCAATAATGTGAAGTAAGAATAAAAGGAAAATTAGACCAAATTCTATTAATGAACCAATCATAATTATTTCACGGCGAATATCTACAGAACATTTGCATTTCTCATTCACTAAATAGCGAGTATATTGAAATACGATATAGAGATAATAAATAAATACTAGGATGAAGATTATATCAATTATTTTGTATAATATATGAACATTGGAACCAAAATTATCTTTTATCATTCTATCGGACACAAATCCTGTAAATATTAAATAGACTATAGCAAATACAGTAAAACCTTTAATGAAGGCATTATTTGGCGATAGAGCACATTTGCAACCTTTATCCTCAAGATTGGTTATATATGTATATACAAAAACTAATAATAAAATTGTAAGTATTGAATAAATGAACTTAATTATATATGAAATACCAAAATCAGCCATTTTTTTATTCTAATTATTAATAGATATTATTTTTATTAAAAAATTAAACAGGGATTATAAAGATTTTTCTTTTGGATGGTTCAACATATTTAACATGAAAAAAATCAAATATATCTTTTTCACTATTTATCGTCGGCAATTTAATTTTGCTTTCTTTTATTCCATGTTCACTTAATGATGCGCCAAATTTTGTTTTAACATAATTTCGAAATCCAATATTAAAATCTGCGGAACCTGTAAAATACAATAGTGAAAAATAATATTCTTCAAATGGAGATACAAGAATATCAAGTTGTCTTGCAGGATTATCATCGATCTTAACAATACACATCGCTTTCTTTTTTCCTAATGCTAATATTTCTTTTATATATCCGAGTTTTTCTAATTTCTTTATAAATTCCGCCAAATTAAATTTATCATTCTTCATTATTAATATATCGATATCACCCATACTTTTACCACCGCGTCTATATGAACCAACAAAATCATATATTAATTTTAATTTATTCAAATCTTTTTCAATTATTTTTTTATGTTTTAAATATTCGTCCAGCGGTATACGCATATTCATATCATCATAATATTTTAGACCTATTTTTTGTTTATCATTTAATAAATGTTGATTTCGTTTTAAATCATCAATTGACGTTATGCCTTCTTTTATTAGCATTTTAATTTTCATTTCGCCAATACCAAATATTTTATTTAATTCCTCTCGCAATTTATAATATTTATCCTTCTTAATATTTTCTTCTTCATAATTAATTTTCCCCTTTTTTATTAATTCTTCCACTTTTTTATTAATTCTATCACCAGCTTTTATATTTTGCACAAAATCATTATAGGTAATTATTGGTTTCTTATAATTCACTAATTGCAAAATTACACGTTGATATGCAGTTGCTTTATATCTATTGTTATTTGCAAGTTCATATTGTTTAATATATAATAAATGATTAATTATTTTTTCTTTAAAATCATTTTTATGTTCTTTTTGTGGTAATCGAATTAAACCATCGTCGAATAATTTTTTCACAACACTATTTATCTTTTCGCCTGCTTTTATATGCAAAACAAAATCATCATACGATAATATTAAATGCTTACAATCATATAATTTTGTTATTACACGTTGATATGCAATAACTACAAAAACATTATTTTTTTTCTTTTCAATATTCTTTATTGCCAGCAAATTCCTTATTATACTTTTCTTTAAATCATTTTCATCGTTATTTTGTTTTTGCTTTAATAATTGTTTTCCAACCGCGCCTGTTTTTAATACACACCTATTTGTTTTAGGATTTAATATTTTATCATCAGGACAATTAATATTCATCGGATAATCTATACTATTTATATATTATTTTCTTTAATTTTCATTAATTTAAATTTTGTGGAATATTCGAAATTATTTAAATCATAATTTTTAATTTTTTCTATTATTTCTTTATTTGGAATAAATTCTAAAATAATTATTATTTCATCTAAAAGTAATTCAATTATATGTTTATAATTATTATCAGTAATATATTTATCATTATCTTCAATTATTTCTTTTAATAATGAATGGAGATATTCTAAATTATTTAACTTTTTTAAAATAATGCATAAGGCTTTTATTATAGATAATGAATTCTTTTTCAATTTAATATAAGCACAATATTTATCGTAATTATCATTATGATATAATGTTTTATAATCAATAATAATTTCACTTGGCAACCAATCTCTATTTTTAATAAAATTAGTTATAAATTGATTTATATTCGTATCTATATAATCCTTATTAAAAAGATATAAAACATCAATATAAATATTATTGGATGATATTTTAATAAAATTAATTAAAACTTCAAAAAGAGAATTTAAAATAGTATTATCTATTTTTTTTATAAATTCTTTAATTTTATTATAAATTATATCTTTATTTACATCCGTCAGTTTATTTAAAAAGGATATGAATTCTTTTTTACATTTCATTTCATCACTTAAATTTATTAATACAACTCTTGGTTTATTTCTTGAATTAGTATTCGATGAAAATTTAGAATTTTTTTTTTGTGCAATCATTTTCTTTTTCTCCCATAAACTTTTTGCATCATAATTATAAACGAAACAATTATAAGTATTGACTAATTCTGTGGCTTTTTTTTGTAAATTTTCATTTAAGAGTTCATCGTCGAAATTATTATAAATATTTAAGAAAGTATCGAATTGTATCTTGATGAACCCTAGGTCATTTTCTTGATTAATTATTTCTGTATTCATATACTTTTAAATTATTATTAATCTTTATTTAACTTTCTTCTACTATTCTATTTATTAATTGTGCTTTTGTTCCTTCGGTAGATAAATTAAGTTCATTGCATTTTTCTTTTAATTTATCTAAATTTAGTTTTTGTAATTTTCGTTTTGTATTATTTTCACTCATCACCGAACCTTCTTTTTCGTCCACGATAATTTCTTTCTTTAAATCAAATAATATTTCATCTTTTGTTTTTTCTTCAACCGCTTCTACAACATCATTTTTATCAATATCTATGTCAATATCTATATCAATTTCATTTACTACTTCCTCGGGTTTATTAAAGGACATTTTACAAACACCGCTTGAATTACATTGTTTCGTATTAAATACTTCATTCATAATTATATCACTTAAATTAAAATTATCTTTGGCACATGCAGAATTAGGATTATTAGGATTATTAAATTCTAATTCAAATCTATTTATTTTTTCATTTAAAATAAATAAATCATTTTCAACAATGAAAACTTTATAAATCAAATAAGTTAAAAGAATTAGTATTACAAAAATGCAAAAAAAATAAATTAAATAATTTGCATTTGTTAATAATCTAAAAATCATTTCTTAAATTTTCATTACATAATTTGTTTTTCATTTCAATCGCACTAATTATTATCTCATCGTGTAATTTATGTTTCTTTAATAATTCTATAGCAATTGTTTGTTTCGATCCACCTTTATTTATTTTATAATCGAATTCATATTTATCATTATTCTTATAAGCGCTAACACTGAGATTTATAAATCTATCACCATCTTCATTTTCCAATTCCATTAATCGATGGAAGTGTGTTGTAATGATCACATTGATACCATTCATTTTACCTAAATATTTTGCTATTGAATATGCAACCGACATACCTTCAATAGGAGGTGTCGAATGCATTGGTTCATCTAAAACAAATAATCCTTTTCTATTGTTTTTATATAAATCGTCTGCAATTTCAATCATATTACTACAACAGTTTGTTTCTGCTTCGAAATATGATTTCGTTCCTACTTCATCACTAATGCGCATAAATGAAATAACAGCGTCATATAAATATAAATCACCTCGAATTGCATTTATTATACCAAATGTTTGTGCTAATATTATATTAGATGCAATTGCTTTTACGTAAGTTGTTTTGCCTCCTGCATTCACGCCCGTAATTATCATATTTTTATTTAATTCAACGGGATTAGGAACCTGATTATCTGTTAATAATGGATTTCTAATTCCCCAAATTTTTATGTAATTATTATTAAAAGTTGGTATGCACCAATATTTATTTTTCTTTAGTTTAGTAATAACATTAATTACATCCAAAGTATAAACTATTTTAAGAACAGTTGTTATATATGATTTATAGGTATCATTTTTCCATAATTTATATATAGTTGACAAATCATATGTAATTTCATCTAATTTCGTTAAACATTCATTTATATTATTATCATCATAAAGAAAGAAAGGTTTCCATATATAATTAGAACGTCTTATTAGAACAATTGAAGTTTTAATGAAATCAACCAAACCTTTAATTTTTGCTAATAATTTTTCTCGAGTTTTAATAATAATATATGAAATCATAAATGTCTGATAAATACTATAAACATAAATGGCAATATAAACAATAAAACTAATAATTTTTGTTAAATCATTTCTTAAATTACCAGAGGATCTGAATACTATTTTTAATAGTTCATATAATATTTTCATATACTGCCGAAAACTGAGATTTAAATGCATATATTTATTAAGATACAGATAGGGACCGAATACTATACTAATTGGATATATGAGACAAGATATTGGCATAAAGATTGTTTTATATAAATGATATGTATCTAGAAATAATCGATAATTATTTAATTTATTAATGATTACTGTTGACGGAAATAGAAGATTAATACTTAAATCATCATCAATTTCTTTTTTTAATGTCATTATCCACAATAAGTCTTTTTCTTTATTTTTTAAAATTTCTAATTGATAATTAAATATTTCATAATTAACTTTTTGGCGATCTAACAAAACTTTAATATTATTTATTGGATTTTTAATTATTTTATCTATTAAAATACTACCTCCTCTTGTTATTGTTTTTTTAGTAATCCATTCATCTATTTTTGTGTCAGTATAAATACTATCGCTTACATTTATTTTATCTTCTACATCTTTGTTTAATATGGAAGATAAAATTGATATTGTATTTTGTTCTGAAAGTTCTAAAAAATTATCAATATCTTTTAAATCCATATTTATAATTAAAAAAATAAAAAATATTATTATTTTTAATCTCACTTATAAAAAAATGATATAATTATTATATTTGTTATAATTTCATAAAGAATGAACAACCATATTGTCATTATCCATGATGATGCTATATATGATATCGAAAAAGAACAATACGAAACCGACGAAAATACTTATAAAAGAGCATGGTTCATGATTAAAAACCAAAATGTATTTAGTAAATTGTCTGAATTGATTTCTAGATCATTTATATATTTAAATGAAACAAAAAATAATATGAAATATGATACTGAAATGGTTTAATATTTGGATTTGGGTTTAGATCTGGGTTTGGATACATCTTTTGGTGATTTGCGAGAAGAAGAAAATGACACACTGCCTAGTTTCTTATCAGCATTTTGGCTAAAACTTTTATCAGCAGCTGCGCGTGCGCCTAGTAATATTAATGAAGTTAATATAGGAGATAATTCAACAAATACGCCTCCTTTTTGTTGTTTTTCTTTATTGCCGCCGTTTTTTAATACCATATTATTCATTGCGGAACCAAGATTATCGAATGATGGCGGTAGAACTAAACTATTTCCTCCTTTACGATTACAAGCTCTGCATCCAGATCCACCTTTCGCATTTTCACGAGGCGTGGTAGCATTGCCTCCTTTCTTAGCATCTAATGTATATCCTGCATTTACGCTCGCATAAGATGCGTTATTGCCTCCTTTCTTTGCATTTCCACCAGTAGTTTTTCCAGGAGAGAGCATATAACTAGTATTAATATCAGCATAGGACACATGACATCCGCCTTTTCTATTTAATTTAGACGCCATTCTTAATATTAATGAAGAATATTATTTTTTTGCTGCTTTGATATAAAAAACAAAGAAAACTGCTAAAATAGTTGTAATGAAATTTAATAATAGAAATAAAATCATGAAAGGGATGATATAATATAATAAATAAATAATCGCTGGTCTAACTAATTTATTTTTAACATCAGGATTATTCAATTCGTCTTTAATAAAATCAATACATATATTAATAACTCTATTTGTATTATGCGTCATTATTAATATTAGGATTACCTTAATATTAATAAGAATGAAAGAAATGTTTAATTTTCCGCAAAAACGAGGTAAAAATTATATTTCACATACAACTGAAAAAATATTGATAGAATTAAATGAAATCAAGATTAAAAAATTTCAAGAATTAAAAGATAATAATGGCTATATCATTGATTGTAATATACCTATAAATAACAATGATGATAGTATTGCTAAAATTAAAAATATTGATATAAATGCAAAAGAAGCATTAAATAAAAATTATAGTATATGGTTTAATGATGAAAATACTAGTGATGACGATGATAATATTAATAATTTATATAGCAATAGTTATAATGATAATTCACCGATAACATTAATTTTAAGTAATAAGATAGAGACGGAAATAATAATTGACGGAGAAGAAAAAGAAAAAGAAGATTTAATATTATTTTTAAATAATAATAAAAAAAATAAAAATTATATTGTAAATATTGATGTTATATTTCTAGGATTATATATATGTAAAAATATTATGATTAATAAATGGGCGATTAAATATATAAATATAGAAAATATTATAGAAAATGATAATGCAGACTGGAATAGATCTGAAATTGAGAATGAATGGAAATACGATTTAATAGATTATGAAAATAATATTAATAATAAAATATCCAATTTATTGGCAAGTGTAAACAATGCTAAACGTCTTTATGAAGAAATATTGAATGAAAATAATATTAAAACTTGGGAGAATAAACTTTATAAATTAAAAAATATTATTTTTTAAAAATAATATTTTATCTATATATGATAATAGATAAACATTTTAATATGGCTTCAAGTAGTTCTTCAATAGTAATCTCATTTTCAATTGCTATATTACTTCTTTTAATACTTCTTTTATTGCTATCCTATAATTCCAAATGTAAAAATACCAATAAAGTCGAAAGATTTGAAGGTAATACCGATTATTCAGAAAGTTCTATACCTTCCTATAACAGTTTAATAGATAAAGGTATTAATAGCTTTACTCAATTCGCTTCTAATAGTAATAAAAAGAAAGCTGAACCAGCGAAAGAACAATTTACAAACATGATGGAAGGTTCTCCCTTAAATAATAATTATTCTTTACTTTCAGAAGCTACAGGCAGCGATTGTCCAACTAATGGTTCCGATATCAATGTTGCATATTCTACTGGCAGTGATTTCCAAGACCCAACTACTTGTTTTAAACGAGATCGTTTAACTAAAGAAGACTTATTACCAGCCGAAGCTACTGACAAATGGTCGCAAATAAATCCCTCAAGTTCTGGTGATATTGCCGATAAAAATTTCTTAACAGCTGGCTATCATATAGGTATTAATACCGTTGGACAATCTATGCGTAATGCGAATTTACAATTACGCTCAGAAATACCAAATCCGCAAGTAGCTGTAAGTCCGTGGTTAGTATCTACCATCGAACCAGATATTCGCCCGGTTAGTTTCGAAATTGGAAGTGCACCGTCAACCTCTGCTTAAAATTAATCGAAAGATACATAACATTTCGTAATCATTATATCTTGTTTAAGTATTAGAGAAGTTTTTTTCTTTTTCATAATTTTTTTATATGAATTTTTGGACATATTTTCATAAATGATTGATTGATTATTAATCGCGTAATTAATCACTTTATTGCTAAAAGCCCATTTAAAAAAATTTAATTGTCCGATTGTTGTCTCAATCGTTATATTATTAATATCATCTAAAATAAAAGTAATTCTGTCATGACGCCGGAACGAATCGAAATTTATTTTCTTGAATGACTTAAGTTGTGCTCTATAATCCAAATAAAGATTTATTTTTTTATATTTATTAACATTATCATCAGGTAAATTGAAATAAATTTCATCGGTGTTTTGTGATATCCAATAAATAATATTATTATTTTTAGCATATATTGTCACCAACCAATCAATCATTCTTAAAGATAAACAATGTTTTCCATCAATTATTGATTTTAATATAAATTTGTAATTATTATCCTTATAATAAAATGATGTTAAAGACGATAATAAGAGTTCTTTGCCACAATCGCACATTAAATACTTTAATTATATTTTTCTTATATCAATATTAATTTGTAAATTGTATCATATCGAATACAAGCGCTATAATACCTAAACATAACAATACGCCTAATTTTTTATCCCACAAATAAACATAAAAATTGAGGATGACGAGTATAAATAATAACCACGAATGCTCATATAATTCCAATATACTATCTGGATATGGTATAGCAGGTCTTAATCCATAAATCAATAAATAAGCGCTAAAGATACCTATTAATATATATCTTATCAATAAATCCATTCTATAATAATTAATTTTTTTCTTTTCACTAATAATTATAGAAAATGATAAACTTTTCTTTATTAGATGAAGCTTTTCCAAATGACGATAAAATCGCTAGAAAACAAAAGAAAAAGGAAAATAATGAATGTAAACCAATACAAGCTCCAATATATACAATACCTATGAATTGTGATAATGATAAGAAATATAAAGATATGATCAATATCTCATCGAAAAAAGAAACCATCGATTATGTGAAAGACGGCATTAAAGCATTCGATTTCGATGAAATGGATGCATATCTAAATATCGCAGATACTAAAAATAACAATCCCAAAAAAGAAGAAAATGAGACAATGCCGAATTTAGAAACCTATTTAAGAAGTTTAAAAGAGAATTTTAAAAATAAAGAAATAGTAGAGCATTTTACTAACAATGAATTTAAAGTAGATATTAATTTATACAATTTATTTTTATTTATATTCCTAGGCATTATCATAATTTTACTTATTGACCAAATAACAAAACTCGTTATAAATTGATAAATAAAAATTTTAATATCTATAAAGTAATGAAAAATATAACTCATTTAGTATTTTCGGGAAATGCATTGAAATCATTATTTTTATGTGGTGTTTTACGATATTTATATTGTTATAATCTAGATAAACAAATTCATGATGTATCAGGGACATCTATGGGTGCATTCTTTGCCCTCGCGTTTGCTTTAAAAATACCCATAGAAAAATTAGAAAATATCATTTACGAAACAGCAAAGAATGACAAGGTAACAATATTTAAACCCACTGATTTAATTAATATTATCGAAGATTATGGAGTTTGTTGTTCTATAGAATATTTAGAAGAAATCCGCAATTATGTTAGAGAAATATATCAACAGGACGATTTGACTTTTTTAGAACTTTCTAAAAAAACAGGTACGAATATTTATATTAGTACTACGCGTTTAGACAATGGCGATAATGTTATTTTTAATGTAAATGATACGCCAAATGTTTCGGTATTTGAAGCGATCGCTGCATCAATGTGTATACCATTGGTAAGTGCGCCAATATTGATTGGAGATTATTATTATTTAGATGGCTATTTCACAAATAATTTACCTTATGAAATATTTACAAATAATAATATTTCGAAATCGAATATATTAGCAGTTGCATGTAATATGGAAGAATGTTCATTTTTAAAATTATCTAAAATTGATAAAAATAATAGAAGTAATATATTTGAATATATAAGGAATGTTTTTATATTAATTAAATTAAATACTTATAATTTATGTTATTTAAATAAAATTAAAGATTTTAAAGATGTTTTATATATTAAACCAACGAAGGATAAATATGTTTTCGATTTTGATACTAAAAATAATATAATTGATTGTCGTTTAACCGAACAAGAATTAAATAATATATTTCTTAGTGGCTATAAAGAAATGCACGATTATATGAATAATTATTCAATAGCGCAGATTTAAAGCCTCTTTAAATAGTTATAAATAATAATGAAAAATATAACTCATTTGGTATTTGCAGGAAATGCATTACGTTCAATTTGTTTATGCGGGGTTTTACGATATTTATATTGTTATAATTTAGATAAATTAATTCACGATGTTTCTGCAACATCCATGGGAGCTTTCTTTGCTCTCGCATTTGCTTTAAAAATACCAATAGAAAAATTGGAAAATATGCTTTATAATATGGCAAGAACGGATAAAATAACAAAATTTAAATTATCCAATTTAATGAATATATTAAATAACTATGGATTATGTTCTTCCATTGATTATTTAGAAGAAATTCGCAAATATGTTAAGGAAATATATGATCAAGATGATTTAACTTTCCTAGAACTTTCCAAGAAAACAGGTATTAATATTTATATTAGTACGACAAGAGTTGATAATGGCTGTAATGTTATTTTTAATGTCAATGATACACCAAATGTTTCAGTATTTGAAGCGATCGCTGCATCGATGTGTATTCCATTAGCAAGTAAACCGACTATAATAGATGGTTATTATTATGTGGACGGTTATTTGAGTAATAATTTACCTCATGAAATATTTACAAATAATAATGTTGATAAAAATAATATTTTAACGGTTGCATGCAATGTTAGCGATGGTTATGAAATGCCTGCATTTACACAAGGAGAAGAATTGTCAATTTTTCAATATTATTATAATATAGCATTAATTTATAATACAAATACGTTTAAATTAAGTTATTTAAATAAATTGGACGATCTTGATGATATATTATTAATAGATGTAAATAATTTTAAATGCATATGTAATTATGATAATATAAATGATTGTATTGATTTTAGTCTTACAGACCAAGATATAAATAATTTATGTTTAATTGGATATAAATCAATTCACGATTATATGAACGAAGAAAAATAATTATTCTAAAAGTAATTTATTTTTTGCTTTACTAGATATTTCATCTAATTTCCATGATATATATAAATAACTCTTATTTGATTGTGAAATATTCATAACACACAATCCAGATTTTTTTAAATTGTCCATGATATAATCTATACATTCATCTAGATTATATAATGGATACCCAATAATAATAGGTGGAACTTTATAATATAAAGACATTTTGCCATATTCCGCAGTTTGTTTTATTTTTTTATAGCAAATATCTAAAATATGATTAAAAACATTTACATTCTTGATTTCTCTTGTTCTTTTAATTTCATACAAATCGAATAAACTTATTTTATTTGTTTTCATTGTTATTTATTAGTAAAGATATTTTATACATTTTTTGTTACGCTGGGAAATATATTATTTTGTTTTGCTACCCAATCTAATATATCTTCTGCTTTTCTTGAATTACCATCGAATTCACTTGTCTTTAATGATATAAATAAAATTGCTGGAGCATAATCAATCTTGTTTTCAGTCGCATATTTCTTACCTTCTTCACTTGATAAATCATATTTTTCAACTGTAAAATCATATTTTGATGGATTTGCATTTACAGTATTTTCAATGCTAGTCCATTCGCTATCGAATGTAGTACAATGCGGGCATTTTTTCATATATAAATACACTAATCGTTTAGAATTAGTGAATAATTCGCGGCTTCTATAAGAACTGCCTATTATAGTACCTATAATTATAGCTATCGCGAATATGCCTAATATTATAAATAATTGTGTATTATCGCTTTTCACTTTATAACTTGATGAACGAACCATTAATATCTATTATTAATATAGAAATAATTATTCAATATACGGCAATAAAATTATAGTTATCTCTATTAAAATTATTTAATAATTGTAGATCTTTAATAATAAATAATCTATAATTATAATTAATATCATTGTAATTATTCACAAACAATGGATTATGATTTTTATTTTTTAATTGTTCTTCCAATAATAACAATTCATTCTCATTTATATTATTGATAATTATAATAGCTCTATATATATTTATCATCGAATAAGTGTATTCTAAATATTCCACAAATTTTATGATATTATCTAATGACATTTATTATCAATTAACGATCTTAAGTTTTAAATTAAAATAAAATAAATATGATAAAAATATTAAAATACCTGAAATAACTATAAAATTAACATAAATTATATATTTAATAATTTTGTCATTTATATTTTTAATGGTTTTATCTTTTATCCATATTATCGAATTAAATATGAAAAATAAGGCAATGATTGATATTATAAATAATAATAATATCATATTTAATTATTAAAAATAAAAAAAAATGATTTTTTTACTATTATTAAGATGCACGAGCTATGAAAATTCATCATATGCTATCGATGCGCCATGCTATTATTTATGCCATGCATACGCCTAATATTTATAACATTAATAACATTAATTGTATAGCATCAACGAAAGAACATATCTTTCCTAAATGTTATATGACAAAAAAAGGATTTAATGATATGCATAATCTATTTAAAGCAGATAGAGAAATTAATAATAATCGTTCGAATTATAAATTTGTTGATTTCAATTATATTGACAAATATCCATGTGATTTTAAAAAAATTTCTAATAATTACATTTCACATAAATATAAATTATTTATACCAGAAGAAGAAAGTCGAGGGATCATTTCAAGAGCTATTATGTATATGACTTATGAATATAAATATAAATATTATAAAATCATTGATACTGAAACATTAATCGATTGGTGTCTTAAATATCCACCTTCCAAAGAAGAATATTGTCATAATGAGATCGCATTTAAACATCAATATACCAGAAATAAATTTATTGATATGTATTACAAAAAGAATTATAAGAAATATATATACAGCATTTTCTAAATAAAAAAATGAAATTAAATTATATTTTTTGTTTTTTCATACGTATATAAAAACAAAGGGAATGTTTACGAAACGGAGGCAAGAGCAAACCGAAAGTAAAACTGAAATAATGGATGAAAAAATTATTAATAGAAAACATGAAATGTTTCTATCTATGGCTGCCGAAGTAGCTGAAAAATCTACAATGCTACAAAAACATGGTGCTATTATTGTATATAAAAATAAAATTATTGCTTCTGGATATAATTACAGATGTTCGTATATGAATGATAATTATAGTATTCACGCAGAAGTTGCCGCAATTACTAATTTATTTCATAATAAGAAATTATTGCCATATTGTGATATTTATGTTGTTAGGATTGCTCCAGAAAGTTATCACCGATGTCTAAAGAATTCGAAACCATGTTTATCTTGTACAAATTTTATATTAAAATATAATCTTAAAAATATTTATTATTCGACGAATTATAAATATGATACCTTATTCTTAAATATCTAGAGATAAAGAAACCTTCGGTATAACACGTTTTATAATTTTTTTTGTTGTCGTTGGTCTATCTTCTTTATTAAAGATTAAACTAATTAATTCATTTCCTGTTAAATCTTTATGATTTTCTATTATTGTTTTAATTTCCTTAATATTAATTGGTTTTTGCACAGTTTTAATGGTTGCGCGTATTCTGCCATTTTGCGTATTTAAATCATTATATTTATAAGTAAACATAAAATCTTCAATCTTATTATTTAATGCTCGCTGAAGTGTTTTACGTTCCTTTAATGCTACTTCCAATTTTCTAATGATATCATCGTATTTAAACCATTCGCTAACAAGATTTTTAAAAGTCTCTAGTTCTTCCTTTGTTGGTTCATTATTATTTATTATCTCATCAATATCTTTTTCCATTTATTTATAAATAATAAAGTTTTCTTTAAATCGTTGTCCGTTTAGGTGTTGAATAACTTTTAAGTTTTTTTATGCGACGAGGTTCAGTTGACGCCTGTGGTAAACTTCGTTCGGTTATTGTTGATAATTTACTCTTATTTTCAGATATATATTTCTTTATATTTTCACCAGTTCTATCAGCATTAAATGCATTTAATTGTGGTTCTTCATCTTGTTTATATTTAAAATAAGAAAGTATATAAGGAAATCCTCGAACATCTCTTAATTTGTCTGGCAATAGATGCATATTAGCGGTTTCAATTTTAAAGATATTAGCATCTTGTATTAATTCTCGATTTTCGGCGACAACATCGTTGAAAGTTATCATTAATCTATCACAAAAAATGCAACCTCTCATATAATAAAAAATGATAACTCTGTCTTTTGTCATTAATTCAGTTAATCTCGAACAATCATTATTAGTTGTTATTTCTATTAATGGCATAAATCTATATATTAAAATATAAAAAAATTATTATTAATTATTAAGTATAATGAATTTAAAACAATTGTCTGAAAATATTTCGTGCGATCGTATAAATTTCCTTAATAAAAAATATGATATCAATAATTCTTATTTATATACAAATCGTTTAATATGTAATTCTGTGAATAGTGCTGATCATGTTGCTAACAATCAGGAAGGATTAACATTATTGAAATCTAGTTATATTTGTAAAAAAAATTGTATGTTTAAACCTCCGTATTCTATTAATGACAATGCAGATATTTTTAATACTAAAATGAATGTACCAACAATATTTAATGTTGGTACACGAATAAAAACGATCTTATAATTGTCCATAATAGATTAATGCTTCTTTGCTTACATTATTTTCTGCATCCTTCTTCGAATATCCTATTGCGTTTGCAATAATTGTATTCGTTCTATCTTTAATACAATAGCTAAATACCTTAACACTATCTTTCGTACTAATATTCAATTCATAAAACTTAGGCGCATGTTGGAATGTTTGTTGCATATAATTAACAAGCATATCTTTATAATTTGTTTTTTGTAATATCAATTCACTAAAATCGATATGATTTTCAATAATATGAATAATCCATTGTTCAGCTATAAAATAACCAGCACCCGTTAATGGAACTAATTTAATCTTTTCTGGTAATTTAACCATATCATCAGTGGTTTGGAAATCAATATAAATAGCCCCTATGAATGCTTCAAACATATCCTCCATAATCTTATAATTCTTGCGTCCATTTGCATCTTCGACTTGTTTCGATATAATTGCATATTTATTGAAACCAATCTTTTCTGCTAGATATCCGAGCATTTTACCATTTACAATACGTGTTCTGATTTTCGACAGAAAGCCTTCATTTTGGTCAGGAAATCTCATATATAGATAATTAGCGACTATAAAATTTAAAATCGAGTCGCCCAAATATTCTAATCTTTCATATGACATATCTTGTAATGGAATGCAATCACTAGGACATTTAATATTACTGCTTGTAAAATCTGTGTTTTTCATTGTACAATAAGATTTGTGAAGAAAAGCATTTCTATATAAATTTATATTATTCATTTTAATACCTTGCAAACCATTATTATCGAATAATGCTTGTAAATCACTTTCCTGAAGCATAATATTTTTATTATTATACGGAAGTTCATTATTAGCAATTTCCTTTGTTTTATTATGAATACTTTCGATTTTCTTCATTACTAATTATTGTAAAAATTAATATCAATTTTTATTTATATAAAAATAACTATTTATAATTTATTTATTGCAGATGAGTATAACAACAAAACCATTAATTACATATCTCGATGGAGGATTAGGTAATCAATTATTTATGATATTTACATGTATATCTAAAGCAAAAGATGAAAAAAGAGAATATCTTTTTTATATAGAAGAAAAGAAC
>Ga0114971_10001191_pt1 | contig 17579 bp, 10 predicted proteins | sample M_140625_MF_Meta_FD_87320 | JGI IMG/M metagenome (GOLD analysis project Ga0114971, IMG submission 87320) | Freshwater microbial communities from Lake Montjoie, Canada to study carbon cycling - M_140625_MF_MetaG | ecosystem: Environmental > Aquatic > Freshwater > Lake | place: Lake Montjoie...
AGCGCGGGTGGATACCACGGATACTTGCGCGTCAAGATTAAGACTGGCGTTAATGCATTCCAGTACCTGACATGGACTATGAAATACCACCACGGATCAGGCGGCGGTGGCTTGAGCGGTGGAACGCTTGATGCGCGGCGCGTGTTCACATATGTTAACGCGGATCTTGCAGTCATGGGGCATAACCACGCTAGCAATCAAGTTGGTTTGGCTACTGAAATTTTGTCATCCACTAACGGCCTATACACAATTAAAAACAAATTTGTAGAATTTGTCCGCATAGGCACCCTAAAAGACGAATGGCATGCCAACGGCTGGGCAGTAGAGCGCGGCGCTGGCACTGGCCCTGCACCTATATGCCAGAAGTGGGTGCGACTGTTCATCGACTACGAGTATCAAAACGCAGAGCGCGACGAGGAAGGCAACATGATGAAGACGCGCCGTACAATTCCACGGATCAACTGGGAGGTGACAGATGCGCGATGAGGCGAAGATTGTCATCAACGGCAAGCATTGGAAGATAAAGTTGGTTCCTGCCAAGGATCTGCCTTCAGATGCGGATGGCACCTGTTCGTATCCGCCAGGTCGATTCCCTAGTTTGGAAGTCAATAAGAACCTGACTGAGAAACAGATTATGGTCACTTTGATCCACGAACTGCTTCATGCATCCTGCGAAGTTCTTGCGGAAGAGTCCGTGATCGCTATCAGCGAGGCTGTAGCAAAGGGACTGTGGGCGTTGCGGTATCGACGGACTTCGCGGAAGCAACGAACGCAGCGTTGAACTCAGCGTCCGACATGCGGCGAGCGGCAATGTATTCGCGGATGCCTGTCTCGCTGCCAGAGTCAAGCACCTGACGCGCTAAATTGGCGTCCATGACCTTGCGGCGCGGCAACCATCCCAAGGCTGCGCGCACGGCGCCTAACGCGCCAGACGCGGTCAGGATCCACGCAGCGCAGATGCTAAAGGCGGCTATGGCTAGCCATTGGGCTAGTGTGGCAAACCAAGGCACAATATCCTTTACGGATGCCACATTTTCAGCGATCATTTGTGAATGCTCAAGGATGATGTCAGCCTCAGCATGGATATCCACGGCGGCTTTCACCACCTCAGGCTGATCGCTAGTTGCCGCAATGTAGTCAGCCTGTCTTGCGATTTTTACGCTTGACGCTGACACTTGGTTTGCGGACTGAGCAATCTGCCTTGTTGCGCTGCATCCCGCGCAACACACGATTGCCAGCAGCGCAATTACTTTTTTGTGATCCATGATTTGATTTCGTTGAACCCGAAACCAAACGAAGCAACCAGCCAGCCAGCAACCAAACACAAACTAGACCAAAAAATATTTCCAAGAAATGAATCCACTGTATGTCCTCTTTCATTTAATTTTATCCAAGCGACTAGCCAACATGGCTAGTTCCTTCACAATGTTCTCATCGTTCGCAACACTGCGAACCTGAGACTTTACCAGTTCAGAGCATATCACTTTCAGTTCGCCTGTGTCGATCTGTATGCGGCGCAGGGTCTCATCTTTGCGTCCTAAATCGACGGCCATCATCAAGACGCCTAGCGAGATCATGCACAGCGTTCCGATCTGAACTGACGATTGCAGCGTACTTGGAACGGACACAACAGTTTGCGGTTTAACAGCCATGTTTAGGATCTCATACTTCCAAGTACAGATATCTGGACATAAACAGATGCTACATATTCGCCTGTCTTAACTCCAATGGTATACCACACCAAATCAGGTTCAAATCCGACATCCTCAGATGTCTTTTTCCAGGTGTCCACATCGTAGTAATTAACGCCATCCCATGATCGCTGGATTGTGACAATAGTTCCGCCAAGTGATCCGCCAGCCGCGTTGGAAATGCTGACATTAAACCAACCGTTGATGCCAATTGGAGTTGTCCATTGGTTCTGTGCGCTGACTGTTCTGGCTGCTTGGATTGGCATTAAGAATTCCATGCCTCGCCGAGCGCGGCGACTTCTGCAAACTCTGTTAGGTCAACGCCAACCATGTGTCCCTGCATAATGCGGATGTGGTCGGTGTGGCGCTTCATTACAGCACTCATTGGCTCTGGGTTGATCATGTCAGTCTGACTGTAACCACCCGCAATGATTAGGCGAATACCATCGCACACATCTTTGAGGCCGTCTAGATATTCTTGCGTTTTATCAGGTTTCATGTTGCTCCTAGTAGGACGGATACCACTTGGCGGTGGTTGCGTCATATGTAATAATCATTGCTTTAGAAACAACTGCTGCGCTAACCAAAGCAATATTTCCAGCAGTAGTTGTCGTAAACATTCCAGTTGGTATCAGTGTGATCTGACCGCCAGTAGTTGCAATCGTAGACGGTGCAGTAATCGTAGCAATTGGAGTTACGCCGCTGATAAACACAATTGAAGTAGTTGGAGCAATCGTAGTTGCACTTGCAATGGTTGGTGCTACCTGACCAGTTGACGCAACGCCAAATATGCGGTTGCCAAGTGTGGTGCTAGTTCCAATTACCGTAGTGTTAGATCCAAGACCAAGAGCGTCAACGCTACCAATTACAACTTCCTTAGTTACGCTGTCACCGCTTGCTCTTGATTGATATCCAATATAAATATTGCTGTCGCCAGAAAGAGTATGGTCAACAGTAGATGCTGTTTTGTATCTTCCTGCACTATGACCAATTCCTAAATTATTTGCCCCATTTGTAATATTTCGCAATGCAGAAGTACCAACACCAGTGTTGTTGCCTGTTGTTGTAATTGAATACAAACTTTCTAATCCACACGCTGTATTTTGATTGCCAGATGTTAATCCAAATAATGCATTTATTCCAAACGCGGAATTAAAACTGGCACTGCTAAGGCTTACTAATGAGTTGTAGCCTAGTGATGTATTTCCTGAACCAGTAACAGAAGTAGATCCAAATTGAGATTGAAAACCAACAGCAGTTGATTGCGAATTTGTTGTTGCTCTGTACATTGCACTAGTACCAATAGCAATATTTCCATCGCCACTAATTGTCTTTGATACAAGCGACTCAAAACCAATTGCAACATTGTTGCTGACAGCGGTTGCCACCTTTAAAGCATTTGTACCCAATGCAAAATTGTTTGTTCCAATTGTAATTGCGCTTGCAGCATCTGTTCCCGCCGCAAAGTTTCCAGTACCCGTTGTTACCGCGTCCAATGCCCTGGCGCCCATTGCAATGTTTTTATCAACAGTATTCAACAGCAACGCATTGTGTCCTATTGCGATGCAATCAACAGTCGTGACTGCTGCGCCAAGCGAATCTGTTCCAATGGCAATGTTTCTATCGCCTGTTGTAATACCATCGCCAGCGTTCTTTCCAATAACCGTGTTGTCAGTTGCTCCAATAACTAATGCAGCACCAGCCTGATATCCAACTGTTATGTTTCCAGCCACTGGGCCAGAAGAAATTGTGTATCCAGTAACATTAATTCCGTTAATTGTACCCAAATTAGTATTAATAGAACCAGCACTGAGAGTACCACTAACATTAGCATCACTAGTAACCTCAAGACCATCTTGCAGTGTTTGAAACGCGCTGAAGTTGTTGTCAACATTTACATACGCGCCGTTGGTCACGGTGTCAGCATTGCCTGTTGTGTTCTGATTCCAGGTTGGAACCGTTCCTGTAAGACCTGTATAGGCAACATTTGTAGCCGTTGCTGCGTTGCCTGTCACGCTTCCAGCAATTGGATTTGTGACCGTCAAACCTGTCAGTGTTCCAACGCTTGTAATTGCTGGTTGCGCTGCGGTTGTTACAGTTTCAGCGGTTGTTGCAGTTGCAGCGTTGCCGCTAATATTTGTTTGGTCGCCAGTGTTAGATCCACTAATTGAAGAAGTTCCAGTTACAGCAAGCGTGGGTGTTGATGAACCTGAAAGAGTTACAGAGTTCACGCTTGTTGGCGTAATTGAACCTAAAGCAAGCGTAATTGCTGGAGTAGTTGTAGATGTTGCAACCGTTCCACTAATTCCATTGGCGGTAGTAACACTTACACTTGTGACGCTACCGCCACCGTCAGCCACAAAACTAATGTTTGTTCCATCAGTTTGTAAATTCTTTCCAGCGTTTCCAGCCTGGCTTGGCAACAACGCGTTAAGCGCAGAGTTTGCAGTTGTTTGACCAGTACCTCCAGCAGCAATTGCTAGCGTGGAAGTCAGAGCGGTAGCGGTTGCAGCATTACCTGTGCATGAACCAGACGATCCGCTTGCATTGCCTGTCAGATTGCCTGTGACATTGCCAGTAATCTGGCCAGTCACACCTAGCGTTCCTGTAATCGTCGCGTTGCCAGTGACTGCAATATCGCCAGCAACAACATAGTTGCCGTCAACCGTGAGATCGCCCTCGACCTCAACATTGTTGAAGGTTGGGTTGCGACCGAATACACCGCCTAGGTTCTTGATCATTAACAGTCCGTGGCGTTAGCGAATTCGGGCAAGGTCTTGAGGTGTTCGTAAGCCTGTTGAATCACATTTTTATTTGATTCATAACTGTAAGGAAATTTGAATACAAGCACATCTATTACTGCGCCATTATTTTCTACGCTTGTTTGAACAAACGCGTTCATTTCATTTTTTGCGCCGTTAATTGATTGAACACTTGCATAAGCGTTTTGAAATACAACAGACTGATTTACAACATTAATTGTTTTTGTTATTGAAAGAGCCATGATTTTCCTTTTATAGTTATTTTTTATTGAACTTCAATTGCTTGCCATTTAAATGTAAAGTCACCAAGAGTTGGATTTGCGTCCGTAGTAATTGTAAATGTTCCAGCAGCATAAGCACTAATCCACCACCTTGTTGCATTAAAACTATTTGAACTTGGAGTAATTATAATGTGCGTATTTGCAGTTCCTTGATATGTTAATCCGTGGCCAATTATTTTTGTACTTGCTCCAGCAGGAACTGCGCTTGCACCTTGATTAGTGCTTATATAGCCTCTGTTCAAATTTTTTTTGTTTGCTGTTCCAAGATCTGCAATTGAAAGAGCGACAAATATACTAAGATCATTGCTTGCTACGCAATTTTGTGTGGAAGAAGCATCAAGTTTAATTCCGTAAGCCAAAGTGTTATGCAAAACATTTTCATTAATAATGCAACCTACTGCGCTTTGACAACCTAAACAACCTTCTCCACCAATAGAAGTTGACGCATAATTATTTGTAAACATACATCTAGTAGCAGCGTTTAATCCAAACGCTATTGTATTTGTAATTTGAGATGATGCCACATTTCCAACAATGCTTGAATCTGTTACACCAAGATTTGAAAGGGTTACATCTCCAAATTGAAACGCATTATAAGCACCAAGTGCGGCGTAACTGGTGACAGTATTTCCTATAAAATTACATCGAGCAACTCCTTGTACTCGCATAAATTCCATGCCCATGTAATAACCGACATTGTTATTAACAGTAACACCATCTATTGCATTAACAGCAGTGCCAAATGTTCCGTATAAAGCAATTGCTTTTGATTGTCCTACAGTTCCATTAATGCCAGCATCTTTAGTAATATAATTGTTACAAATACTAGAACCAAAAATTCGACCAGTGTTTCTTACAAGAAATGTAAGTGCATCATCTCCGCTGTGCAAAATAATGTTTTCATGGAATTGAATTCCAGTCATTACAACATTTCCAGAATATGCATTGTCGGATACTGCTTGTATGCCGCCAGCGTTATCTGAAAGCAAACAATTTTTTACCATTACATAACTTGAATTGTATACATTAACTGCGCCAAACAATCTGCTTGCTGATAAATTAAAAACTTTAATGCTGGATGAATTTTGAATTTGTACACCAGTTCCTCCATAATATGTTCCAGTTGGATGAGCGCCTGAAACTGGTGATGTTCCTGGAACTGCTGTTAAATTTCCACCAATTAATTCAACATTGGTTTTTCCATTTATTGTTAAATGGTTGTATGTAACTGCTCCAGAACAAAAGAATGTTGCATTCGTAAAATTGTAAGAACTGTTTGATTGCAAATTAATTGTTGCAGATGTTTTGTATGTACCTACGGCTATAAGAATTTTTCCAACAGCGGCTGTAACGGCAGCCTGAATTGCAACCGTATCGTCAGTCACTCCATCACCCACCGCACCAAAGTCATTAACACTGACGGTGTCTTTCAGTTTGGTATCGACCGTACGCGCTGTTGCGCCTGTGCCAGTTTGACGGAACCCGCTCAAGCGCGATCCAGCGGACACGGCCGTGGCGTTGGCTAGGTCTGTGCGTAGCGCGGAATCATTGCCTGTGCCGCTAGAAACAACTGGCAAGCCAAAACTGTCAAACGCTAAGTACTTGCCTTGACGCGCTGACACGACTGGCGTGGTCATGTCCAACACGCCATCGCTCAACGGAATCTTGATGGCTCGACTATTCTGGTCAAGTTGCTGAATTTGAATCGTGGCGCGATCTAGCGCGTCCGTAATGACCTCAGGAAAAAAACCACCTTGGTTGGTTAAGTCAGTCGGCTGCAAGTTGGCAATGTCGCTTGTGATGGTCAGGTTGTAGCCGCTGGCTAGCACGGCTGGCGTGGTGATCGTTCCGCCAGGGTTACTGTTCTGGTCACCGTTCAATTGAACCGTGTAGTCCGTGTTCAGCACCAGTATCGTTTCAACATTGCTGGTCGTGTTCAGTTTAGCCACTTGCATTTCAGCGGCGGCGAACACATTGAATGCAAACGGAAATACCGTGGCGGCGCCACTGCCAATGTACGGCCCTGCGATTCTTACTGTGCTAGAAATAGTCATGGTTGTTCTCCTGTAGGATGTTAATTATTTGGGTAGTGGGTATGGGTACCCTTATCGTTTCTTGCTCTCTTTAGTAGCCGTGCCTGTAATCAAACCGCGCATCAAATCTACCGTGCTTGTTGGCTCAACCTTGCCGCGATTGACATCAACTAGGTAACTGACTGGGCGACCAAGAATTGTCACAGGAACTCCAGTTGACAAACTAATCAGCGTCATAACATCTTTGACATCTTGACCAGTCACTTCTTTGCCTTCTGACACCACATCTAGAATTGCTCTTCCAACACCAACCGTTGAAGATGTCAGTGCGGATATGGATGGGCTAGATTGAATTCTGTCGTCGTATCCAGTTCCAGCCTTGCCCTTAATTACTGGCATAACAATCTGCGATAAAGCGGTCATTGCAGTTGATCCAAACGGAACCATTGCAACGGCGGATCTAGCCATTGATCCAAAAATCCAATCCATAAACACATCTAAATATCCATCGTTATCGTCGTCTTCCCAGCCTCCACGCATTGTTCTAACAATTGCATCGGAAATGATTGCTTGTGCCGCAAACCCAAGTATGAAGGTGCTGACTAACTTGCCTTTGTTTCCGCGCCATCCAAGATCCCTAAATATCTTCACATATTCGTCCGTGTTCAAGTTGGCAAGCATGTTGAAATATCCAGTAAATTGAATGAATGTCTTATAGAACGGAGTTCCAACTTCAAATGCTGCAATACCTTCTGGGTTCATTGTTCCTTGAGTTAATCGAACGGCGGCGTCAGCCCTGTTTACTGCTTCTCTTTGTGCTTCAAAGTCAGACATTCCAACACCAGATTCTTCAAGGTATTGGTTGTATGCGCCAGTCCATGTAACTACATCAACCATATTTTGAAACGCGCTTTGCAAAAAGTATCCGTGATGCGAAGACCATTTTTGAATCTTTTCAAATTTGTTTGGATTCAAAAGCAATTCGTTCATTTGATCTTGCAAATCAAATATCTGATTCTCCATTTTGTTTTTCATAAACGGAGACAGTTCACAAACTTCTTGTGCTGACTTGTTTGGACTTGCAACATACGCGTACAAAGCATTTCCTAGATGCGCTGGACTAACTTTAATTGCAGACATAAACAAACCAGTAACTTGTTGCAAAGCGTTAGTAATATTTCCAATCATCACAGAAATTCCAGTTCGTGATCGAACCGTTCTCCAAAAAGTATCAAACGCTTTGACGCGGCCACTCTCATTTGTAATTTGTCTTGCCGCCCTATTTAGCCACGGCGTAAGCATGTCATCAATTGCCATTGCATCCATTTGCGTCAACTTGTCAGCAAACGAACTCTTCTTCAAGATTCGCAATACATCCTTTACGGCTGGTTGAACATGCGAATACCTGATGACATCATCAATATGTTTTGCCATCAATCGAATATCAAGTGACAAAGCCTTGTTGTATTTAACTCGACTCTTTGTAAATCCAGCGCCAGTACTTGGCATTGCCGCCCTGAAATCGCTTTCAAGTTCTGACATCTTTGCTTGGCGTTGGGCGTCACGAACAATAAATGGATCTGTCTTTGCAGGAACATATCCGCCGCGATAAGTACCAAACCGATTCGTAAACGGTGTTGCCTCAACTTCCTTAAAGTAGTAGCCTTCAATGTCGTAATGAGCCTTCTGAACCATTGGCTTCAACTCTTCGTTCAAGTCCCACACCGCCTGGATAAAGTCAAAGTGTTCTTTGGTTAGTGTTCCATCGCTGCTAACTCGCGCAACAAACTTATCCCAACGAGATGTGTCCATTGTTCCATCTTCAGAAACTGTTGCCCACTTACGACCAATCAGCAACTTTTCCAAATTGCTGATATTGCCTGAGTGCATAATGGCGCCAAGAAGTTCCGCAATTCCTATTCCTCCGTTGCCAGCACCAAATGTGTAATTAAGTTCTGGAGCGGCAATCTTTCCAGCAGGAAGTGAAACCTGTTTAAGAAGTTCAACATATCGCTTTACATAATTGTTGCGGTCAATTCGATATGCGTCAAGAGCCTGGCTAATTGGTCTCCAAATGTATTTAGTGAATGGGCCGCCAACATTTCCAGCGCCATCGGTCGAATCAGCCCAATGCTCAACCCTTCTAAGTATTGCCTTCATGGAATTGATGTGTCTTACTGCACGGTCTTTGCTTGTGACCGCTTGCGTTTCGCCAGCAATTGTTGTTGGAACTCCAATGACATCCAATCGTTTCTCAAGTTTTTCTGTGGCTTGACCAAGCGAAACCATCTTGCCTTCAATCTTGATTTGGTTCTCTCGCTTGGCAAGTTGCCACAAAGCGTCAACAGTTTCCTGCATTGACTGAAACTCTTCAAAGGTCAGCAACCTGTAATCAGGCGTTCCTACTTGAGCCTCGTTCACCATTGCGGAAATGGTTTCAAACAGACCTGGGTTGTATTCTTGAATTTGCTTTAGGTAAGCGCCAGGCAACTTATCGTGTTTACCAAGACCGTAGAACGCCAAGATGGATCTGGCTGCATTGACCAAGTCCATGTTGCGAGTCGCGGCAATCTTCTTATCATCCTTAAAGAATCGCTTGAATAGTGATACCTGTTTCTCAACTTCGTCAAGAATCTTGTATCCCTCTTTAGCCAGTTGCCCCTGAATGACTTGCTGGTGGCTTGCCTTCTTGGCAACAATTGCAGGGTCAACATCGCCGTACTGCTTCTTGCGAGCGTCAATCTTTGCCTGTGCGCGCTTGATCGCTTCCACGCTCTTGACCAGCGCCTCGGACGCGGCAACGGACTCTTCCACCCCCGCAGCGATCTGCTCGTTAAATGACCGTGTGTACGCGCTCTTACCAGCCGTCTCAGGCGACTGCATTGCCTTTACCGCCGTGTGCTTGTCCTTAGCCACCCTGGCTTCTGCTGCGACATAGTTGCGTGGTTTGATGTCCTTGATAGCCATGCGTCCAAGAATCGTCCTAGCGAGTTCCTTGGCGCCCTGCATGATGACCGCAACAGGCGTTTTTACCTTGGTCAAGTATCGGTTCTCGATGGCAACAATTCGTGCGCGCACTTCGTTGGCAAGAGCCTTGTTAACGGCTTCTTCCTTCTCGGCCTCGGTGTTCATGCCTCCATGCTCGTCAAGCATTCTGGCGTCAGTTCGTTCTTTCAACTCATCCTTGAACGGCTTCAGTTCAGCCAGCGCACGGATCAACTCGTCGCCGCTGCTAAACCCAAACATCTCGGCTGCTAAATCTGGCGCCAGGCCGCCTTCCATTGTCATGCCACGCAACTTGGTTAAGTCAACCGCTGGCGCCAAGCCAGTCGTGCTGGTTGGGTACATGCCTTCAACAGCAACGCTGTCAATCTTGTTGCCTACAAGTACTTCAATTTCCTTGCCGCTTGGGTCAACCATCTTGCCAGTCTTAAAGAATCGTTCTGCCTTGCGGACTGGCTCGTTGTCCATCTTGTTGGACTCTTCGCCTTGCACTGATCTGCGAAGTGCGTTGTGTGCGGCTTGCATTGATTTAAGAATGCCCTTGCGCGCGCCCGACAACCATTCCATTTGCTTGACTGTCGCTTTAGTCAAGTCGGTGACAGCCATCTCATGCGCCTCCGCAATTTCAGCCTGGTACGCAGCCCATGTTGCGTCATTCATTCCAGACTCTTCTTGCGTTTGGTACATGCCTTTAAAGTTGTCAATTGCTTCGCGCCGCGCAATCTGCTCTTCGGACGCAAGCATTCTGTCAAACACGCCGCGCACCTCATCGGTCAGGAACGGAAGGTCAGTACCAAACTGATTCCTGTAGATTTCGTTTAGATCGTCGCGGATAGATTTATATGCTCGCGTCAACCAACGGCGGAAACGATCAAACACGCCCTGAAGTTCCACGCTTGGCGCCTTGCCTGTGTGCAAATACAGTTCCCAGTTGTAGGCAACCGCTTCGTGGTGTTTGCGCTGCTCGTCAAGAGTCATTGCATTCCAATTGGCTAGACGCTGATCAACATTGTCACCAGCAATGCCAAACCAATTTAGCAATATGTCAGCATCTGCTCTAGACGCTTCGCTTGCGGTTGGATCGCTGGCAGTTCTGAACAGATCAACCACATACCAATGCGCTAGTTCGTGAGCAACGGTTGAATAGTCGGCGTTCTTTCCAATACCAATCAGGTTCTTGATTGGATCGTATTCGCCGCGAGTACCGCCTGTGGCTGCTTGGAATAGCGGTAGTCCCTGGCTTACTTGCTCGGCAAGAGCGGGAGTGACGGTGAAGCCTTGCTGCTCTCCAATTTGTTGTTGTCCCTTTTTTGAAACGCCGCGACCAAGTTGTTGCCGTTCGTAAATTGCAGTCAACCGTTCAGCCTCAGTAAAATCCTTGCGCTTTTCTGCCGCATTAATTTGTTCTTGCGTTACAGGCTTTTCTGTAATCATGTTGACATTTTCAATCTTGTCACCACTTAACTTCTTTAGCATCTTGCCTAACGCTTGCGGAACGATTGTGTCGTAAAACTTCCGCATTCCTTCGCCGCCAATTTCAATGTCGCTTGATGCAATAGTATGAATCTCGTCTGGTTTTGCATCAGCCTCTTCAAGCAATTGCTTGCTACCAGCCTTGCCAAATACCTCGTTAATTCTGTTTGCGCTAACAGATTGCTCGCCTTGTACAGGATTGCCGCCTTTAATTGCGCTGTATGTGTATGTGCCATCATCGTTGCGCGTAATCTCAACTTCGTCCACGGCCTCAGTCAAAGCCTTGCGATAACGCTGAACGCTTTGATCTCCGTCAACAAACGCAACGCGGTCGTATCCACCGTTGACTGCTTCAAGCAAGATCTGCTTTAGTCCTAGTTCAAGCCAGCCACTAGTTGTTTCAACAAATGGAGCAGCAGGAATGCGACTTCTGTCTGCTGTTTCATTATGTAATTTTTCTAGTTCAGCAACTTTTGCGCTTAACGCTGTCCATTCAACATCAGACATATCTCCTTTACCTGAATAAAATCGTTCAAGATAAGGTTTTGCTAAAACATTTATTTCTTCTAGTGATTGACCAGTACTAAAACCTTTTTCTCTGCCCTCTTGTCCCCAACCACTCTGCACTTCTTCTACAAACAAAACCTTCTTGCCGTCAGCGTCAACACGGTCATTCATGCGAAAGTGGACAAGGACATTTAATTCATCCCAATGTCGGTCTACAAAGGCTGCATACTTGCTTGTGTCAGCCCTTAATATTAACGGATACTCATATTTTTTAGAGTCTTCATACTTTCGCATTGCTTTTAAAGCCGATTCTCTGTCAGGAAAAGTTTCAACTACTTTGTCATTGTCACCTATGAGTGAATATGCTTTAAGATTTGGCAGCGTCACCAACGCTTCGCGATAGTTTGTTCCGCCAGGCAATTGGTATCTTGAATATTTTGTCGGCGCGTCTAAGCCGCCACCCTCACTTTCACCTTCAATGTAATCATCGATTCTTGTGCCAAACTGCTCATCCAAAGCCACATCAATAATCGCATGAAGTTGGCCGCGCCTGTAATCGTCTCCGCCCTCAGCGTTTATTTCTTCCAATTCATCAAATGCAAATGCAATGTCTTCACTTATTGCATCAGCATCTTGCAACGCTAAATACGCCTGAGCCGTTCCAATTTCAACAGCCTCCTTTAACGCTAGGTCATCGCTCTTTTGTTGAATTTTAACCTTAACGCCACTAGCGTCTAAGAACGTTTGAACCTGCTCTTTGGTGATCTTGCCCTCTTGCAGGTCGAGCCAGTTGTCAAGGCCTGACCAATAGACTTCCTTTTCCTTGACAACACCCTTAGCAATCAATCCCTTGATCTGCTGCTTCCAACTGTCGGCGCTGGCTGACTTGGTTGTTGACTTGCCTACTTCAACGCTTAGAGCGGAGTAGAAGGTGGCTGGGACTGCCTCCTGCCTCAATATGTTTGCATCAGTGTCACTATATGTTCCAATATTTATAATGGCTGATTTGATTTGGGTTGGTTCAAATACAATTGCATCAAATGCTCCACTTTTATCGCGCAAAATAACACCGTCATATCCATCTCGTTTTAATTCTGCAATTGATTTATTGTTATATTCATCCCACCCAGCAGGGTTCTTTATTGACGCAAACAACATCATTACGCGGTCGCTTTTTAAAGCCCCAGATTCACCGTTTATAATTGATTCTTTGTTTGATGTAATCCAAAATACTCCCTGCGCCCCCTTTTTCATATTTATTTTAGTAAACTTTTTATCAGTTCCGTGATACATAATTAACGGCTTGCCCTCAGCATCAACAACTTTGCTGTCTCCAAACCATTCAGTAAAGTTTTTCCAAACTGTTGATCCATCAGGAGCAAGCAAATCTGCAAATTTATCTTTTGCCCAAGAAATAATTTCAGGTCTAAAATTATTTTCTACAAAATTACTTTCTTTTTCAATTCCTAAATTTTTTCTATCTATTTTTTGAAACTTATCTAATAAATCAGAAACTTTCATATTTTCAATAGAATTAAGTTGCGCCTTTCTTTTTTTTGCTTGTATTCTTCTTTTTTCTAATTTTGTTCTCTTAATATTTTCTTCATTAATTGAAGCCATAGATGGATTGCTAAGAAATTGTTTTATGTATTTAAACGATTGCTCCAACGAGCCTTGCGCTGGCACCTGCTGCGCTGCCTGTTGCGCGGCTTGCATTGCCTGTTGCTGCGATTGAATCGTGGGAACAGGATGATTAGCAACCCACTGCGCTGGCGTGATACCAGCAGCGGCAGCGGCTGTGACAGCGCGAGCCTGAACCAACTTGGCGGCAAACGCAGCCTCGGTCGCTGGTCTACCAGCCGCGACTAGTTGGTCGTTGACTACCTTTTCAATCTCCTTAGCCTCGCGCACGAACTGGGCGTTGGTCACTTCCTGCACAGCCATCTCGACCTGTGCGTCTTTCATGTTCTGCTGCATCGTCTCTTGCTGTGCAATCGCTTGCTTTGCACTGATCGCGTCAGGCGCAAGTCGAGCGTGTTCCATCAATGGCGCCTCAAGTTTGGTGCCGACAACATTGGCTGCAAACTGAGCGGTTGGAATTTGAATGTCGCCGCCAGAAGTAGCCCGTGCCAACTGTTCACGGACGCCAGGCAATGCGTTGTCGATCTGCTGTGTTGTCAAACCAGACTGGTTCAACACATTCACCATTTCTTCAGCGTCAACATACATTGTCTCTGCCGCTGTTCCTTCTGCTTGTGCCGCAACGAAGTTGGCTAGCGCGCTAGGAGATCGACCCTTAAGTTTGGTGGCTTGCACATTCTTGCTGAGGTCTGTCAGGAACTGCTTGGTCTTGGCTGAGTCTCTAATGTTCTTGGCGTCAACTGCCAAGTTTATCATTGGGCCAAATGCGCCCATCACGGCAGTTGCTTTGTATGTCTGTATTGAAACATCTAATACTCTGTTTGCAAGTTCTTGAAGACCTTCTGGAGTAGAGAACTTTGATTCAAATTCACCTGGTGCGTATCTGCCCGCAACATCCTCGGCAACAATCGATGTCATTTCCTGCGATATTTCTTGTACCTGTTCTCCAAGAACTTCCATCCCATAATATTTTCCAGCAGTTTTTATTGCGCTTATAGCAGTTGGCTTTGAAATTTCCTGAATGCCTCGCTTAATAATTGTTTCGCCAACAACTTTTTTTAATGCAGCCTTAAATGGAGCGGTCGCCAATCCAAGCGTTCCAATTTCAATCAATCCGTTGACAGTTCCACCGATTGAAGAAACAGTTCTTGCAACATCCTTTGGAACTTTGTTTCGCAACAATTCTTTATAAAGCATTCCACCTTCAATTTGTGAAGTAACCACTCCAATGCCAGCAGTTGCACCTAAACCAATACCTGTCAATACACCTCCTGCAACCGTGGCTGGTGCAAGTGGGCCACCAGCCAAACCAAGCGCGCCACCTGTCAATCCGCCAGCAACCGCATACTTGCTGACCTCTGGAGCCATTGAAAACATTTGACCTGCCGCGTAAGACACGCCACCAAACAAATATGTGTTGATTGGCGGTGGCGCATTCTCTTCTAGCATCTTCAATCTTTGGCGTGTTTCTTCATTTATATCTTTTTCTTCTAATCCGTTGTTGCTCATCCAGTGATAAATCAAAGCCTCTTCAGTTTGATATTGAGATCCACCAAATTGTTGTGCAATTTCGGTTGCCACTTCTAGCGGAAATGGTTGACCAGTTGCGGCGGCGCCAAGAACTTTAAACAGTCCACCTAATGATGTGAGTTGCGGAATATCGTCGTGTGCAACTGACGCAAATTCTCGATCCATCATTTGGCGACCAAGCACAGGATTCTTCGCCATCAAGTCATAAGACTCAAATCGTTTCTGGTCAGCAGCCTTTTTGACAGCAACCATGTTCTGCATGGCAAGATCTTGACCAACACCAATTTGACCGCCAATGTTTTGCGCGGCTGCGGCCTCGTCTGGGTTTGTTCCAGACACACTTGCAAATGTTGAATTTAAATTTGATTTGCGTTGCTGAATAATTCCTGTAACTGCTTGTTGTGCAGACGCAAGACCAGTGTCGGTTTGTTCAATTGCTGGAGTTCGGTTCTTGACAATGTCTCCAACAATGGAATTGTAATTGCCAACATTCTGTGGCGGCGACATGTCAACAGCAGATCCTTCAACAATTGGTTCCATTATTTCTTGGCTTTCATTTGCTGATATGCCTGAGCAATTTCTTGATCTGATAATTTGTGTATTCCAGCGGCCTGTACAATTAGCGCGTAGTCCTGTGCGGGAATATCAATTCCCGCAATTGGGTAGATGGCACTTCTTAATTGTTCGGCAGTCATGGATGCAACTGGAACGCCAGGCTTATCCCATCCAATGGTAACAGTTGCTCGATCAAGTAATTTCTTACGAATAATATCTCGCTTTTCATTTGGATCTAAAGGCTTTCTGCCTTTTTGTTCCACATAAATCTCTTGCTTAATGCTTTGACTTAATATTAAATATTGGCGTTTCTTGTCTTCATTCTTTGAATCAACAAGATCAGACAATCCATTATTAATTAGTTCAACATCAAGAACACCAGCATCAAACGATGCCTGATTTTGATTTTCTTTAAAGTCCTTGCTGTTCATTTCCTTGAGAAGCGATACATATGTTTGCTTTGTCATATTTGGAGCATTATCTTTCAACCACTCTGGAGTAAGAATCTTTGGGTTCTGTGCAAGTTGCACTTCAAAATCAAGATCGTTTCGCTCTCGCTGTTTTTTAGTAAACAGTTCTTGGTCTTCTGGAGAAAGTTGTCCAAACAAAACAGGATTGATTTCTGCAACATTCTTGTCTATTACAGAATTAAACACGGCAAGATATTGTTCCTTTGCATACGCTTGCTGTTGATCGTGTTGTTTAATTACGCTTGCCTTTGCTTGCGCTCGCATGGCTGGATCAGATACTTGCTCGGTAACAAGTTTGAGAGCATCTTGCAGTGTTTCTGGCGGCTTTGCCTTTTCCCTGTTAATGTTTGGATTTTCGTTGTTTGCGTTGCGTGGATCAATGGACTTGCCATTCTTTGTCATCTCGTATCGCATTGGCTCTTTGCGAGCGGTGGACAATTGTTCTCCAGTAACAAGTCGTTGACCAGCCTCAACCATGTCGGCATCTGCAAGTCCAGACATCTTAATCATTACGCCGTCATCCATTTTCATCACAATATCAGTGACACCGTTGGTGGTTGCAATAGATTCGACTGTCCCATCAAACGGTGAAAGCACTGGTGTGCCTGGAGCCGCGTCAATATCAATACCGTATTCGGCGCCATCAGGTGGAATTGTCATCTTTGCGCCGTCAATTGGCAATTGGTATCCGCCAGTTGTTTGGCTGTCAGCAATACCACTAGACCAAATATTTGACGCAATTTGTGTTGGTGCAATTCGCTTAATGTTTGCGTCAACTGACGACATTAATGAATCAGCAGTCTTCATGTCAAGGTGGCCAGCCTTGTTCTGTTCTTTTACATAGTTCATTGCGGATTGGTATTTTCCATCAATCATCAATCTGCTTGTGACTCCTGTTGCAACTTGGCTCCACACCTTAGTTTCAAGTTCTTTCATTTGTGCGGAGTTCTCGGCAAACCCTTGCAGCCGTCCAATTTCTTTGACTTCAGCCATAGCAACGCCAACATTTGCATTGAAAGATCCAACAGGAATCTTGGTGGTTACGCCATTAACAACAACATCTGCGGTCTGATTTCGCTTGTTGTAATCGTTTACTGCGAGTCCAACATATTCGTTGGTTCGCGCCTCGGCTGCTGTAACTGCAAGAACTTGTACTTGCTTATTTCTGTGGTTAAGTATCTGACCTTGAAATGCCAACAGGTTCCTAGACGCAGCCTGTTTGAACATTTGCTTTTGCGTGTCGTTTTTTAGACCATCCGCAATTCCGCTTGCGGACTGAATCATTGCATCGTTGACTGCTTGAAAGTTTGATTCAGCGTCCACGCCCTGCATGTTCATGTACCCATTTTGTCCGTTCAATAATTGCTGTGTCGATTGCAAGAACTGGACATCAGCAGCCTTGGCGCCAGCCTCGTCAATTGCGTCTTGAATGTTGCTACCCACATTCCATGCGACATTGCCAGCGCGAGTCATAGCCTGACCCATTTGGACTTCTTGATCGGCCGCTAGGTTGCGGACTGGTTCAACGCCTGGCGCCTGTAGCGGAACATCTCCTCCGTCTTGCAAATTAGCCTGTGGGACAAACGATGAAGGTACTGTTGGCATTTTAAGATCTCACGCTTGAGTTGGCTGC
>Ga0114971_10001192_pt1 | contig 17576 bp, 16 predicted proteins | sample M_140625_MF_Meta_FD_87320 | JGI IMG/M metagenome (GOLD analysis project Ga0114971, IMG submission 87320) | Freshwater microbial communities from Lake Montjoie, Canada to study carbon cycling - M_140625_MF_MetaG | ecosystem: Environmental > Aquatic > Freshwater > Lake | place: Lake Montjoie...
CCAGATAAGAAAAATACAATTGGAGAAGAAAAAAATACAATGGGATAAGAAATGGCTCGATTTCATGCAATCTTTTTGCTCGCTGCACGGATCGTCCTTACCAGAAACAGAGGATGATTTAATAGAAGCAGTGAAAACTTGTCTTCCCAAATCGCGGAAAATTATTTCCTTGTTCACGTACGATAGAATCATCACGTTGTGTATAGAAGCACTCAAACTATACTCACCCGCGATATTTAATGAAAAGCTGCAGACCCGAGTACTGAAAAAAATCCTGAGTACACAACCTTACAATCATTATTTCTTTTCAGCGGTGAAGAATAAATTCTATTCCTTGATTCTGGAAAACGTTGCACATCAAGACCGACCATTCATGCAAAAAGACTTGCGTGAAAAAACCATATCGCCGAGTAAATTTCTTACTGAGCTCGTCACTAATATGGATGCGACGGATGCAGCGGAGCTTGAAAATGAGGTGGATTTTTTTTTAAAAGTAATACAACTCATCTTCCCCGGAGTGAGGAACCTGGAAGATATGCTGGCATTATTCTGATTCATTATATTATGCGTTCTTGTCTTTTCTTGTATAAGAACAAGGCTTACATATCGTCCTATAACCCGTCCTCTTGGTCGAGTCCAATGAAAAACAAGATTTTGTCTTGACCTCAAGGCACTTGTTGCATTGCAAGGAAGAAGAAGAATAGCAATTCATGCATTGATCATAGAGATCATGGGGCTCAATCATGTTCTTGAAAAACATATTCCGCTTCAGAAACTCCTGGCATTGGAGACATTGTTTCTTGTCCTTGTTCTTATTTTGTTCTCTTTGCTCATCCCGGATCTTGTCACGGTCTTCTTTTCGACACATCTTGCAGTACGATTCTAAACCGTCATTGCTCGCCGTTTTCTGATCGAATTCCTGCGTGGTCTTGATAACCTTGCATTTGAAACATTGTTTATGAGGACCATTGGCTTGATTGAAACACTCCTTGCATTGAGGAGGAGGGGGAGGAGAAGCACTCGTTTTTGAATCAAAAAACATCTTGTTGCACTTGTACTCGTGGCATACTGGGCATTGATTTTTTCGAAATACAGAACCGGAAACCTTGAGCTTCTCGATTCTTTGATTGCTCATTTCATATCTGCATTCCTTACACTCGTACGTTAGCCCATCCTTTTTGGTCTTATCAAGAACAAAACCTGTCCTTTCTTTCAACGCAAGGCATCGGGTGCACTGCTTCTTCTCCACACCACCATTTTCTTGCTGATGACACGAGATACAAGCATCGAAATATTGTCGAGTGGCCTTGTCTATGCAATAGAAAAGGCGATGAGGCAAGACCTCATGACACTTTGTACACACCTTTTCATTGTCATACACAGCAACCGGCTCGTCATCAAGAACTGCGGTATCTTCCTCAATGGCAAGATCTCCATCGGACTGTGATTCCGATTCTTCACAGTCATGGTATTCCTCCTTCTCTCGACAATCGGACTTTTCTCGAATGTCTTCTGAAATTTCATCCTTGTCTTGAGAAACAACGTTACTTGAATGCAACAGATTATCCACGGTCTGAATGTCTGAATAGTCCTTGAATTTATCGTATATTTTCTTTTGCTCAAAAATGAATTCCTTAATGGCATCCTGCTCGGTGTTATTATACCATTCGCAATTGACGGAGACACGGTACTTGGAAAATATTTCCTTGATCGACTTCTCCAACAAGGTGTGGAATTCCGTGAAAAACAACTCGATGACTTCAAACGGTTCAGGCGAGCTTGTGCTGAAATCTTGCAATCGAGTATTGATGTTCGCGGTACTCCCAACCTTGAACCTGTCTTTAATCGCGGGAGATCGGACGAAATAAACACAATTACCAGCCTTGTACTTGCTGTTGAATTTTCGTAACACGTACTTGCTCAATTGACTGATCTTCTTGTCCTTTTGAGTCAAGCGTGTGTGGGTAAGAGAAAGCTGATCGCGGATGTCATTATTCTCTTCCATGACGGCCTCGTGAAGAAGCTCCTCCAGCTTGATGTAATAATCATGGATCTCATCGGCTCGCTTGGTGTTGGCCTTGAGGCAGAATTTCTTGAAGGTGTTGACCGTCATAAGAATGGTTTCCTTGTTTGCTCCACCGCGAGTATCTTTTTCATCGTCAGAAACTTTTTCATAGCCTGCTACTACGGTCGGCGGAGCAAAGTTTTCCACTATATAATCTATATTGATCGTGAAATATTTTTCCAACAATCGTTTAGCATTTTCTTTCCTTGCGAACCCCGTCCATTTCCAGATTTCATCCAGGTCCACCACAAAGGAAGACTTTACATCATAATTGAGGTAGCAAAAGAACGTTGCCAGAAATAATTGTTGTTGGGAATCAGTGAAATTCTCCTTGATTTTCACCGTAAGCTTGCTGTGAAACGACTCGGAAGAAATACGAGTGATAGGATTACGCTCGATGAGCTTGACAATGTTGATAACGGGTTCCATTTTGTATAGAGAAATTCATTTCTTCAAACCCCTTTTGTAATTTTTGACAATTGTTGTCAGATATTGACATTCTTGTCAGAAATTGACATTCTTGTCAAAAATTGACAAGTCTTGTTAAAAATCACACAAGCCCTTTTTTCGAAGTAGCGTGCTTGTGATTGATCTTCTGCATGATCCGGCTGATGTTACATGGCACCGGTTTATTCTTGATAAATACCGTATGCATAGGATCAAGGAAATTATCACCGTACGCCATCTGGATGATACTGTTCGCCGAGTTACGCACCGTTCCATCATACTTGACCTGCACATCCTCCGCAATCTTGATCATACGCCTTTGAATGTAACCCGACGTCGCCGTCTTCATCGCCGTATCCGTGATCCCCTCACGCCCCGTCATCGCATGAAAAAAATACTCGCGCGGTTTCAACCCATGAATAAACGAAGACCGGATGAACCCCGACGACTCAAAACTCATATCCTCATCGTAATGAACCTTTTCGACCGGATAGTGAGGCAATGTCCTCGAGAAATTATTAAGCATCGGCTGGATCCTTTCCCCGTTCAGATTCTGCTGACCAAGCAACCCTGTGATCTGCGCAATATTAAAGTAGTCCCCCTTTGCCCCGCTGGTCACCGTGGCCAGGAAGTTATTCGTGCTTTCAAGTGCCCTCTGCGCGATCGCCATCCCGGTGTCCCTTGCACCCGACAGGGCGTACAGGATATAGACTTCTCGGAGCCGGGGATCCTGGGTATGCTCCTCGATCGACTTGGCCTTGATGAATGCCCTCGAGATATTGTTCTGGATCTCGTCGTACTTGGTCACCTTGCAGTCATCCACGCCGATGCTGAATCCGTGGTACATGAGGAAATGGTTCGTAAGGAACTGCACCTCGTTCAGGAAACGGACGCACCGCGCCTCTCCGTACTCGTGATAGAGAAGCGTGATGATGGAATTGGCTCCCTTGGAGAGGTTGGATTTACCGATCGCGCCGCGCATCAAGAGCCCGCCCTCGATCTTCATCTCTGGCTCGTCACGGTCGGTCTTGTTATGATCCTCGTGGAAAAAATCGTCCGGCAGCAGCATGCTGAACAGCATCCTGCCGTCGTAATAAGAAGGATCCGTGATCCCTTTTGCACGGCGGTACGCCTTGACTTTCTTATCCAGCCCACGAAGGGATTCCTCCCCCAGCGAGTACGCGATCTGGAAAAAAGTTTCCCTGGAAAAAGGCTTGGTCCGCTTCACGGTCATCATATAGGCACCCAGAAGCGAGTCCTGAACAATCACGATATTGGCCTTGCTGGACTGGTTGCTGATGATGTTTTCCTGTAGCGACGAGAGGATGCGCAGCTCGGCTTCCGTCTCGGGCGTTGCGGGACAATGCAGATTCATCTCATCCCCGTCGAAATCTGCGTTAAAACTGCTCGTGATCGCCAGGTTTAGACGGATCGTCTTTCCCGGTCGGATCTTTACCTTTTGCGCGATCATCGAGCCGCGGTGCAGCGTCGGCTGACGATTCAGCAGCAAGATATCACCATCCTGGAGCTTCCTCTCGACGACATCGCCCACCTGGAGCGGGTAGGGCTTGAATGTATTTTCCTTGAAATTGTGCATCCGCTTCCCGTTGCGGTACACGCGCTCGCCCGGCTGCAGAGAAAAAATATCCGACTCTTTCTTGATGATCCGGACCTCACTGTTCTTGTTTTCTACGACGTCTCCGTAAAACAGCTTGGAGCCCTGATTCATAGTCGCGTACTTGATATTGATTCTTATGTTCCCCTCGTCTTTCAGGACGAAATTCACGCGCCCCTTCTCGATCAGCGATTCCAGATAGGCCTTATTATGATCGTTGATCCGTACCGGGTAGCACAAGATGTCGGCTACTTCCTTGGGGATCGCGATCTCATCGACATCCAGGGTCGGGTCGGGACCGATCACGGTTCGTGCGGACTTGTCGACGCGCTTGCCCATTAGATTGTTACGGATCAGTCCTTCCTTGCCCGTTAACCGTTTCTTGATGCCTTTCAGGGGACGTCCATTGCTCACCCTCTGACGATCCCCGGAGTTGTCAAAGAGGGACTTGATGCGAAACTTGAGCGCATGAGTAAATTTGGTCCTCTTGCTATCGTTGGTGTTCGGATCTCCGATGTGGAAATTTGCCTTGACGATCTCCTGATACTGGATCGTCAGATCGTCGTCACAGGTCATATTATCGGCGAGGATAAACGGCCTCGCGACCGGGGGGATGACGGGGAGGACGTTCAGGATCAGGTTCTTGGGATGGAAATTCGCGGGGTCGAAACCCATGAGGACAATGTCCTCCGAGATCACATTCTTGAAGATCTTGCGGATCTCGTTCTCAAACATCTGCATCCGCATCAGTTCCCCATCCATCTTGAAAATCATATAGAAATGCTTGTCCTGGGTACAGAATAAATATCGCGGCTGGATTGTCTCACAGTGCGTACAGAAATCGATCTTGTCCATCTTTTCCACGATCCGATTAAAGCGTGTATGTTTTTGATACTTGAGCAGATTGTTCAGCTCCAGCTGTTCTTTCGACAATAAGATCCTGGAGCACTTGTAACAGATGCACTTGAGGATCAGCATCGTCAGCTTGTTAAAGAGCGGGTTCAGAACATCGATATTAAGAACGATATGACCAAAATGACCGATGCATTTCTTTTCGGTCTGACCACAGGTCACGCATTTCTTATTGGCCTCCATAACCCCCATACGTTCATCGTAGACCGAGTTCGGACCCGTGAGCTTGACGTTATGAACCTCGCACACCGAGTTCTTGATGACCTCCTCCGGAGAATAAATCCCGAACTGGATAAAATCGAGCTCGCGCAATTCCATTGGGTGTTTAGGTTTTTGATGTTTTTGAAAAAAACATCAAATCATTCTTTCATTTTTTATTCACTGAAAAAAATAAAGCCTTTTTTACTGTAAAGAGGCGACGGAGGCATTGGAGGTACGACGGAGCAGAGGATCCTTGTCGTAGTCCTCGTCGTCATCGTCATCCGAATTCCACATCTCGTACCATACCTGGAGTGGATTTTGAAACGACTTGTGGCTGTTCATATACACGAGGCGATAGGTGCATAAGAAGAGATCGTCTTTCCAGTGAATCATAGAATTATTAAAGATGAAGCTGTTTTCCTCCGTAAACGAGGGGATGATACTGGTGAAATCCGTGACTTCTTTCTCCAGAAAAGCACAGACCGGCTCCTCGCTGTTTAGCTGGTTGTTGTTGAGTACTGCTTCCACCTCTTCCCGTTCAAAGCTGATCATCCTTGTCTTGACATCGTTCTCCCCATACGTGATATAAAATCGGTTCTTGTACTCGAACAGTCCACAAGGAAACACGAGGTAATTATCCTCCTCCTTGCTGATCGACGGGATGAAATTGAAGGACAAGCGAGTGACCTCAAAATCATGGTTAAACTCGTACAGGAACATGAGGTAGATATACCGATCGTGGTAATGATCATGAGGACACGATTTTACAAACTCATCCAGCTCGGGATATTCGGGGTACGAGTAGCGATAATCGATCTTGGTGTGTCCTACCGCCAAAAACGTATCCTGTCCGTAAGCGATGGAAGGCGAGCTCATCGAGAAGATGATTTTTGAGCCGTAGAGCTTATAGATATGTTGGAAATGAAAGACAGCCGAGCTGATCTTTTGATCACGGTAAAGAACGATATACTTACCACCACTGAATTCGTATTGCACCACGTCCTCTACAATGAGGGTCGCGTTTTTCTCGATCTTATGGGTGGGATAATGTTCCAGCATATTTCTGGAAGGGGACAGATGGATATCCGGAGACACTCCATCATCATTAACAATCGTGAGGATCTGGTAGGAGATAGGAAATCCTTCTTTGTTATCATCATTATAGGAGACCACAATCTTGTTATCCATCCAGTAAATACGCGTGTCCTGTGCCTTCTTAAGAAGACCCGAATCGTTCCACACGAGTTGCCATGTTTTATCTTGATTAAATCGTAATACGGCCAGCCCTGTCTGATCAAGGAAGATTGGGTTATCTTGTATATCCAGTACCATATTTCTAAAAATACGCAATGAAAAAAAAAAAAATAGTTTTTTTTCAAGTAACGAAACAAAACTTTATCCGTGCTATCCGATCCTATGTCGCTTCCATTTGTCTTTGCCTCCGGGAGCTGCAGGCTCCTCTGCTGTTTTGATCCCGTCATCCAGAAAAAAGCCGGTATTTATTGCCGCTCGCTTCATCATTTCAATCTTTTCTGGAAAGGAGGTCAAAATTTTCTGGGGAAACTGCACACCGCCAGACAGCATCTGACTCTATTGCAGTTCCTGGCCAATGATATCTATCTGTCCTCGGAGGATCAGCGAAAGCTCCTCTCGATGTCATTTTCATCCGGTTGGTGCCGGGATTATATCAAGAACGACCCCAACCAAAATTATTCCTACGAGGAAGCGCTCCGTAACATCCGAAAGCACCTCTTTACCGATTGCCGCGTTTTCCTCTTTGAAATCTGCAGCATGAAAAACGCGCTCCAGGAAGAGCACGGGAAGCCTGTACAGGAAGAGCTCGAGGGTTACGATCAAGGACTGTTCCGATCCAAGGGCGTGGAAGAATGTCGTGAGGACCTTGTCCGGCTCATCAACTACGTCAATAAGACATTCCGATCCCCGACCATCATTCTTGTGGGCCATATCCGCAACTGGATCTTCAATCCCAATCACCCCTATCTGGATGATCGTGAGCAGATCTATCGGCTCCTCGTGGAGATGGATCACAAGTACAAGAACGTTTCCTACGTTGATCCGGCGGTTTTCCTCCGCAAAGAAGATCTACAAGATGACTGGCATTACGATCCCGAGGGTGGCGCCTTTCCCAACATCTATAAAAAAATCTGTTCTTTATTTCCTCCTTCCTAATACTCCCAGTAGGGTTTTAACGGCTGGGCTCCGGCCTCTTCTCCTTCCTCGCTGACATCGGGAAGCGGTGCCGTGAATGGGTTCTGTCGGACGTGACCGGTATACACCGCCCCGTCCGCGGTCGTACCTCCCGGGACAATCGCGTCTCCGGGGAACGTATTCTGTCCCTGCGCGACGTAGCGCCTCCACTGCGGTAATGTCAGTGTCACGGGAGGGGAGTATTCTTCTTTATCTTTATCGTCCGGCGCAGCCGCCACGCATGGTGGATAAGCAGAACGTATCGACCCATATCCACGCATTGTTGTCATTGTGTGTGTGTGTTTTTTTTCTTGCAAAACAAGAAGATATTTAAAAACGAAATTTTTTTTTAGACAAAACCAAGAACGAGGCGATTGATATTAAAATTAAATGAGCAGCAACGGGATTTTCTTTCATAACCCAGAAAGGGATGGCATCTATTCCCTCGTGAGTCATTATTACGATGATCCGATAATGACCAAGATGAAGGATGTGGGACAAGATATGTCGATGTATGTCTGTCGTCTGAATTGCCTCCTCATGAACGAGAAGAGGTACCTCATCGTCCTTGTGCACCGTGACAACTTGGAGGTCGGTCGTACACAACGTCTTAGTGGGTTTCGATGGGTGTCTTTTATGGCACGGACGCTGCAGGAAGAGGGTTTCCAGACCCTGCCTATTCATCATTATTCCATCAAGAGAGACGATAAATACTCTATCCCGCTGCGGATCCGATCGAGGAACCAAGAGGTAAGCGTATACGACTCGGATATCGGGGTGTTTACGCTATCCCTCCTGCACAACAAGAATCAAGAATACGAGTATCCAAACGAGGGGAACCTCGTTTCCGCCCTCGAGACCTTTCAGACGGTCATCCAATGGAAATCATAAAAAATAAAGAGGACAGAGGACAAAAAAATTTTTAAAAATTGAATAAAAAAATTTCTCGTGTTTTATTCAAATAAGAAAGACGTACGACATGTCAAGACATATATCTGTATTTATCGAGATCGCCCAATTTTCGAATCAAAAATTAGAGTACGACCTCGAGGAAAATAAACTTGTCCTTGATCGGGTCTTGTCCTATCCTTATTCTTATCCTTTCCCCTACGGTTTTATACCGAACACGCTTGGTGAGGATGGCGACGAGTTGGATGTCCTGGTGATTGGTGGTGGTGTGGATCATCTTACTCACGGATCGTTTTGCCAGGCGCATATCGTCGGTGCCCTCTTGATGGAGGACGAGAAAGGCATGGACGAGAAGATTCTTGTGGTGCCTTTCGAGCACTCCAAAAACGGTACGTCCACGCTCGAGGATATCGACGCAAAAGACCTTGAGCACGTCTCGTGGTTCTTTACCAACTACAAATCTGATCCTCGTGATCCCTCCCGCTGGTCGCGCGTCTTTGATCTTGTGGGACGAGACGCCGCTATTGATCTCTACCGAATAGGAATCCAACGAGCATTGGATCTTGTGACGCCCTCTGGGGAAGCCAATGTCTAATTTTTCTTTCCTCTATTCTCATCGCTCTCCTCGCGGTCATCTTGTTCCCTTTTCCTTTTTGTGTATCTTAAGTACTTTTTTAATCGTTTAACTTTTCCGTATTCATCAAAAAATTTAATAAGTTCGAGGTAATCCATTTTTGCAATCTCTTTTACAGTAATTTTTTTTTCAATCAAAGCTTCAAGAACCCATTTTTTTCTAAAAATAAATGCTACATACTGCTCTGATGGCAAATTACGAATATCTTTTGCAGTAATTAATTTTTTACGCAGCATCTCAAGACCAATTTCACTTTCAAAAAGTATCTGCGCATCTGACAATCGTCGAAATTGAAAAACATCCTCCATAGTAATCAATCTCTCACGCAACGCTTCAAGAAATCTATCATTGGAAAATAGAATCATTGTAGAAAAAAGGGGTATTTTATCCATCTGTTCCAACGTGATGAAGCCTAAAATAAGAGCCTCGCTCAATCGTTCTAAAGTTGGAGGTGAATATAGATGTCTATATTTCAAAATCTTTTTATTAATATTTTCTAACCTCTCTACTTGTCTTCTTATTGCTGTATCATCATAATGTCTTCTATTTATTGGCACATTCAAAAAATCGATTATCGCGCTCGTAACATCACCAATGGGTTCCTTGGAATATCTATTTTTCTTGATGATATTTTCAATACATTCCATTAGCTTTAAAAACCTTGAATCCCCACTATCATAAAGCTCTTTCAGAAAAGGATATTGTTTCAGCAAGTATAAGAGATAGTATGCGCGCACGCCTGGTATGTGCACAGGAATGTCTTTTTTGTATTTACTGTAAAAGGAATTTCTTAATAAGGTTGTCGTGCTCGAGGTCATTAATTCTAAACAAAATTCAAGCAACTCTTGTCCGAGTTGTTGAACCTCTTGTTGTCGCATTTTTATTTCTTTCAAGAAGAAAAAAAAATATTGGAATGAATTCATAACAAGTGGTGTACCACAAGAGACTGCGTCCTCCCGATCCGGTAGGCACGGCCGATGACCTGCTGCTGCAGATCTTCATTCATCTTGTGATACAAGATGACATCCGTCGCTTCCTGGATCCCGATCCCTGCGCCGTTGGTCAGTGAATTGAGGAAAAGAACGGTCTTGGCACCGTTCTTGAAATCCTGGAGCTGTTTTTCTCTTGTATCCATCGAGCCCTTGATCTCCGAGAAGGAAATCTTTTCCTCGTGCATCATGTCCCTGATATTCTGGAACGTCTCGTCGTAATTAGAAAAGATGATAAACTTGCCATCCGACCGTGATTCCAGTACCTCCAGCAAGACCTGTTGCTTGTTTTTTCTTCGTTTGTTGTTGCACGTTGTTGTTGTCAAGTAGTTAGAAGTGTTAGTGTCTTCAATCGTTATAGGTGAGTCTGGCAAGGTTTGGACATAGGTCAGCTGGTCCGAGGAGACGCTTCCACGGCATATCGGGCACGTTTTTTTATTCTTCATCCAGCTGAGGAAACACTGACCACAAAATATATTCTGACAGCAAGTAATGAGCACCGGTTGTTGTAAAGAAGAAAGACAGATATGACAGGGATTACGTAGGATATCGTATAGACGGACTTTAAGATCTCGGATCTGTCGTTCCAGTGTGGCTTTCTTAGACGCCCACTTGACGCGCCGCTCCTCATCGCCGAGCCGCTCGTATTTCTGCATCTTGGACACGGCCTCGCGGAGCTCCTCGTTCTTTTCATTATACACCAGATCGTACACGTTCGATGTGGAATCTCCACCGAGATGACGGATCGCCTTCTCGATGTTCCCCGCCGAGCTCATCTCAGCGATCCCCGTCGTGATAAGATCCCGAACCAAGAAGAGCATCGGCTGGTAGCATTCATAATACTTGTGCTCGATAGGAGGCATCACAAAAGACTGCCGCACGTACTCGTCCGGGTTCTTGACGATGATGTTTTTTAGTGTCGAGAGGTCCATGAAATGTGAAAAAATACTGGACATGTAATGGCTCGAAGGCGGCGACTTGTGCATGAGGTCGTAGGGCGTCGAGCTGATAAACCACGTGAACTGACACACCGGAGACCTCATCGACTTGATCTTGGCGTGCGTCGGCTCGTCGTACACGAAACGCTTCCACGCATACGAGGAATACCGTTCCATGAGAGCGTTGTAAAAGCTGGGAAGGCAAAGCACGACGTCGAAATCATGCACGTTCAGTTCCTGCAGCCAGCGCATCTTGTGAACGATCGTGCACCGCAAGGGCGTACGATCGACCTCCTCCTTCCACTGACGGATGATCGAGGGATTACAGATGACGAGCGTCGCCGAGATCCTCTTGTATTCAAGCAGCGTCTTCTTGACCAGCACGCCGTTGCCAAACACGCCGGATATGACCTCGTTAATATAGCCGTCGCTATTTTCACTCGTCGTCGTCGTCGTCTTCGCAAGATTCCACTCCATCTTGTCCCGAAGAATCAGAGCGACGATCGTATACGTCTTCCCGTATCCGATCAGATCCGAGTAGATACCGATCTTGGTCTCGATAAAATACGAGGACGACGAGACGCTCCTACGAGATTCCAGGTCTTCCATCATCTTGACCGCACGCAGCTGGTGTGGAAAAAGAGCCCGGGTCATCTTTTCCGGTTGTAAAACCATAATGTCTTCCACAATAACGAAGGAACCTGTGGTGGGATGCATTTGTTTTTCAGCCCCGGTTTTTTTTTCTCGCATCGATTTTACTGAGTAATCTTTTTCTTAAATCCGTTCCTTATCCTTTTCTACGGCCTGTTCAGGAGTTGAGACACAATATGTATGATACCATTCTTGAGTAGTACATCATAATAGATAATCGGCGTCGTGTAATTCAGGATCATCTCGTTCTTGTCGGTGATGGTCGCCATAATATAATTACCGTCCATACTCGGTTGCAGCTGCTGGTAAGGAGACGTGTATAGCACATCCCGTGGGAACAGACCATTCATGAAATGATAGCGCACCGTCTTGATGGCTGTATTAGGATCCGTGTTCAGGATACCGTCTTCTTGGATGGATTCTTCTAACGGCAAGAACACGGTACCCTGAAATTGCGGATCATCCATACGCCAATCCAGACGAGCCGTCTTGACCAAGAACGCAAATTTGGGATGATACTTGTCGATATACCACATCACCGTTCCTTCCTGGTACGTCTTGACGATTGGGCATGGCCGGTAGGCCGCTTCCGGAAAAGCAAACTCATTGTTGAAAAATTCAACCGTTCCCTGCAAGCTGACCATTTAATATTTTCTCCTGTTGTTTTTTTTAATTATTATTTTTTTTTTAAAAGACTTTCATTAAATTGATTTGGAAAAATGCATCCTCTTGTAAATCATATTATCGACTCTTCCATGAAAGATCGTCGTGATCTTATTTTCCGAAACTACCAACAAGACCCCGCTTTCCGTCAATGTATCAACAATATCCTCTTGGACGATGGTGTATGTACGGCCCTCAAGACCAATGGTGAAGACTGTAACTATCCAAGCCTTCCTGGTAGCCGATTCTGTGGTATCCACAAGCAAGGCTGGAGATATATCAAGGGCCTAATCTCTTCCGATCAGGTCTTGAAACGCCAGGCATCCTCCGCCGCTGCTCGTTTCCGTCAGATCGTGGATAAAGCGGGGAAGGTTTCAAGCGAGCAACGATCCTATCTTGCTCATTATTGTCGTGGTGTATGTTGTCCGCTCAAAGATTTACCGGAAACACTATACCAGTTCCGTCAAAGACAAGATGAATGCAAGTATGTCTTGTGTGATCCGCCCTCAAATCTACATCATGAACAAGACAAGCCTTTATCAGAAAGATGCAAGCCTTCTTGTGACAAGATCCTGGCCAAGATCCTTCTGAAAAACGCCGTACGCAAGGCAAGACGGGTCAAGATGGGATCACTGTCGCCCACTCAACAAGAGTACTATAAATTTATTGGCAGTGCACTGGATCGCTCCTACAAGCAGAATAAATGCTCCAAGAAAAATGAAACAACATAATTTTTTGGGACAGCTGTTTCCAGAAAAAAAAAATAATTCTCTAAATATTTTTTTTTTTTGAATTTTCAAGAATTTATTTTCCAAGATTTCCAAAATTAATTTAAAAATAATAAAGAAAAAATGCATTAGCATATCATGGTTCCCGCGTTTTTTTCTACGTCACAGGTCAAGAGGACCGTTAAGAGGCATGCCGCGGGGCTCCACTGCTCGAATTTCTGATATTTTTCACCATTATAAAATATCACCGGCTGCTCGAATGGGTAATCCACCGGGATATGTAGTCTGTACATGTTTCCTCTAAAGACAATCAGTAAATTCCGAATCGCTTCCAGTGGAGAATGCACAAATACATCAGGCTCGTTTGACAACCGTGCGATCTCTTTCTGGATGCGGATCTTCCGCGCAGCACAGAGTCTAACATGACTCAGGCATTTCTTCATAATATTACGGTACGTATTATCGTATCCATAGATGCTTGTCAATATTTCTTGAGGCAGCGTATAAAAAAGATTCATGGATTAGAGTTCTGGATTGATTTTTTTTTTTAATATCGTCTCAACAAATTCAACATCAATTTTTTGAAGAAAAACACAATCAAAGAACGTTTCCAATGACATTTGTTAAGCCCTTTGATGCATCGACAAAAGACTCCAATTGTTGCACAAAATTGTAATGATCCCAAAATGTAGCATATTTCTTAAACGTGGACAAGTGTTTTTCATCCCAATTAAAATCTATATCAAGTAAATGAAGCCCTACAAAAATACAGAGGATACGTTTAATTATTTTTATATCATCAAAATCTAAATCTCTTGAAAACCCAAAAGGAAGTAAAGCATTCTTATAATTTAATAATTGACATAAATTGATAGATAAGTTTAAACGATCTTCTTTCACAAAATAAGAATATGGATCTGTTTTTGATGTAGAGAATTTGGCGTTTGCAAAATCTATGATCTTGACCGATGCGTCTGTAAGAGAAATCATGATATTTTCTTCATGGAAATCACCATGTGCAATACCGTATTCGTTATGCATCAAACTCATAAACTCCAGTAATTGTAACATGATGAAATAAACAGTACCGGGTTTCATGGACAACAAATAATCACTTTCAAGATATCCTTTAAGAGTGACGTAGTTTTCCAGATATTGCATTATCATATATTTGTTGGGATCCTTTATTTGATACTGATATAACTCGGGTATATAGCGGCGATAAATTGTATCTGGTAAAATACGGGAGAGTTTTTGCATGATGAGAGCCTGTTGAATAAGAACGAAATCTGCTTCGGGGGAACCCGGTATTTTTTTTACCGCCTTTTTATCACCTCGATATGTGGAGAGGAGATAAATTTGTCCAAAATTTCCATGACCAAGCTTATGTTGTCGTTTCATTTTCTTTTTATGATTTTCACGATTTTTTTTTTTCTACGAAACAAACCAATTCATATTCATCCTCGACAGGCTTTTTTTGAATTTAAAAAAAAAACAAATTTAAGACTTGACAATTTGTTTTGAAATTATGCATCTTCCGCAATCATCCCTCTTTGTCATTATTCCTGGGTTTGGTGAACCCCATTGGGATCACAAGATCTCAATCTTGCAAAATAATTGTCAAAAGCTGACGCGTAATTTTTCTTCCAAGAATATACGCATTACCGTCTGTCAGTACACGCTCGACAAAGAGATCCCGGTAGAGATCGTCCAACGATTCAATCTTCACGTTATCAAGGAAAAAGGAATCGTGGGGGATTTTATCAAGCGCCACGCGACGCCCGAACACACTTCTGTGTACACCTACGTGATGATTCTCTTGGACGATGTAGAGATTCAAGACAATTTTTCTTTTCCTTGCATCGAGGAGTACATCACGGATTTAAACTTGGATCTGGTATCTCCATCTCTTACTAAGGAATCACCCAGCGGATTTTTAGGTTATTTTCCTACGCCGATGCATACATCTCCCGATGAATACGATATCATCCTCGTAGAAATTTGTGAGCTCTACCTCTATATCTTCAAATCGTCGGCGTATGCAATTTATTATCAGCACGTCTCTCACGACAATCCCTGGATGTGGGGAATGGAAAGCATGATTTATAAAAAAATGGGCTTGACCATAGGAATGCTCAATAAGATAACAATCGTTCATCATTATAACGGTGGTGGATCCATTTCAAACACGTTTAGAAACCCGTGGGAAGACAGGAATCGTTATCTTTCAAGTTTAGAAGAAACAATGCTGTCGATACAGCCTAATATTACACACGCTGGTTATAAGATTAACAAAATCAAGAAATCGATAAGGACGCTTGTTCTGTACGTCTTTCATGAATTCAACGACCGCGTCGACTTCTTCATCAAGCACGCGCTTTTTTTCAAGAAAGACACCCACTTCCTTATCATCTGTAACGACGAGCACCTCGATCTAAAATCCATCATCAACATACCCTCGTACGTACGCGTCCTCCAGAGGCCGAATAAAGGGTTTGATTTTGGAGGATGGTCAGAAGGACTCTTGCGTGACGATCTTTATAAGGCGTATGAATGTTTCCTTTTTATCAACTCGTCCGTCATAGGTCCCTATCGATCCTTACAAGACTTTCCAAAAGAGTTTTCCAAGTACTGGACCGATAATTTTATCGAGGGTTTAGAGAGAGATGATATCGCGCTTTTTGGGAGCACGATCAATACATCTAATTGGATGAAGCGAGACGAGGTCCCTTGGGAGGAACATCCCCTCCGTTTTTCCCATATACAGTCCTATCTATTTTGCGTGAAACGAGACACGCTGGATTTCTTGATCCAGAAAGGTATCTTCTCGATGACAGAATACGAGACCGATTTTCTGAAATTGATCCAGGAAAAAGAAATCGGCATGTCCCGGATCGTTCTGGAGGATTATGGTAAGAACATTGGTTGCCTCATGAGGCAATACAAGGGTGTCGACTTTCGCTTCAAAGAAAAGAAACCGGCCGAGTACACGGAGGGTTTCTTTGTCGGAGATGTCATGTTTCCACAATTTGTCGATACACTCATTTTCCCGAATGAACTGGTTTTTGTCAAGGGGAATCGATTGACCAATATTTCCAAGCCCCTTATGCCCATTATTAATCCTAATCCTTCCAACTAAGCGATTTCACGAACTCCTGGATCAATTCCTTGTACATGGTCTGCCGGTCCTGATTGAGGTGCAACCGAAGACACTCCGGGTGCCATACCGCCACCAAAAGAAACAAACGATCCAGGAAAATCTTGGTCAGGATGTCGTAGGCATAGATCCCTTTCTTGGGCGCAAGATGGGACGATGCCGTCAGGAAATTCTGAATGAAATGCTGGAAACAAAACAGGTAATCGTCGTGCTTCCTAAAATTAAACGTGCCTTGCAGCGTTTCCTTCATGTCGATCCACGCCGCTGGATGTTTCAAGAAATACTTGATGCTCTTGTGACGGAGCTTTTTGTAATCGTTTTTCTTGATCCGGAGACCGTCCTGACCAAAGAAAACCAGCACCAGACACAATGTGAAGAAATCATCCCTTGACCACAGATACATGTCGCACAGCATGTTTTCCTGTACCGTCTTGCAGAACTCGCGGTGCATCACCAGACCAAAATCGATAAGATAGAACCGATTCCCCTGTTTCAGGATATTCTTCAGATGCATGTCCCCGTGCACAAATCCCTGCTCGTTCAACACTCTTAACACCTCCCTCATCTGGACCAGCACGCGTCTCTCCAGGGGAACCGTCAATAGATGGGTCCTCAGATGTTTTTCCAACGACTCTTGTTTACGATCCATCTCCATCGTATAATAATTCCCTTCTGCGCACGCAGAAAGAGGCGGTTTCCATCCTTTCTTGTGCTCGACCAGATCCGGAGCCACAAACAACTTCTTATGCTCCTCGTCGTTGAACACCAGCCTCGACCAAAACATGACCTCCTTCTTCTGCGATTCGGGCACGATCTTCATAATACGATTACCGCGCGATAACACCACACCCTGACTGCTATCCGATATAAGACTCCATCCTTTAGAGCCGTTGCTGCATCCTCGCATAACCACTTCCTGTGTTTTTTTAACATGACGTCGGATAATATTTTCCGACCGGTTTTACAGGAAATGTTGATTTAAGAGAATCCATCGGATGGACGAATTTGGTGTGACGCGTGAAACTGTCGTTTGCCAGCATGTGGTTCAACCAGCTCTTTAAGCCGTAATTGATCGATTCTTTGGATAGATCCATCATATCGGATAGAGAAAACCAGGATGCCTTAAGGATCTCGTTTGTGTCCTGGATATGGATCTTCATGGCATCTGATCCTTGAGATGCCGCCGCAGTTGCGGCGGATACATTGAAATAAATATTATTCTTGAACCGGATCCTTTCTTCTAAATCATTCATCGACAATCCAATCCCCGTCTCTTCTTTCAACTCTCGAAGCGCCGTTTCTTCTTCCGACTCTCCCTCCTCTTGATGACCCTTGGGAAAACCCCATTTACCTGATTTTTTTCCAAATACAAGCAGGTATTTTTGTGAAGGATCACGAACTATAATACCACATTTCTTTATCATTCTCTTTTCTTTTCTCTGATATGTCAGATTATATA
>Ga0114971_10001193_pt1 | contig 17567 bp, 16 predicted proteins | sample M_140625_MF_Meta_FD_87320 | JGI IMG/M metagenome (GOLD analysis project Ga0114971, IMG submission 87320) | Freshwater microbial communities from Lake Montjoie, Canada to study carbon cycling - M_140625_MF_MetaG | ecosystem: Environmental > Aquatic > Freshwater > Lake | place: Lake Montjoie...
AGCATGGTGGTGTTTAAAAGCAAGGTTTTGTGGAGTTTTGTGTTTTATATTAACGGTTGTAAGTGGTGTGGGAAATTGGTTTGTTGGTGTTTGGGAAATGGGGGCGGTTCAAATCTATGACATTTGCTAGCGTATATTTTGCGGTCAGGTGTTTAATTTCTGAAAATAATTTTAAAGATTTTGAGGTTTGTACCAGTCTTTTTGCAAGTGATTCTTCGCATTTTGGAAAATAAGGGCTTTCTGAAAAATCTTTATGTCGTTTTTGCAATTCGCAAATTTTGCGTTCTTCTTTTTTGCGACGAAGTGAGCGCAAAGATCTTTGTAGTAATGATGCTGAATCTTCTATTTTTTGAATTGAAAGATTTCTGTTTCTGGCGAATGTTTGTTTGATAGTTTCTGCGGCGGCGTATTGCTTGTGCCTAATGAAGTCAGGCATTTCTTCTTCTGAAAAAATTTCTGCAGACGGCTCTGGTAAAAAGAAGCGATCTTTTAATAGGCTTATTATTTTTTTATCTTTACTTAGGTAAATATTTTTGATTAATTTTCCTAGCGCAAAATATTCGGGAATCATTTTATATTGTTGATACCACTCATCTTCGATAAGATATTTTTCTATTTCTTTTTTAACAATTTGTAATTTTTTATCATCTGGATTTTTCAGATATTTATAAATGCTAATCCATAACTCGATAGATTCTTTGTCGAATGTTGCGGGTCTTATTGATGGTAATAATCTTTTATCTAACCATTCTACAAAATCTTCAGAGACTTGATCAAAGCCTTCTTCAAGAGTTTTTAGCAAAGAATTTCTATGGCCAAATAATGTGGAAAATGATCTTGGTCCTGGCCCCAATGATTCAAAAATATCTATTAAATCTGATTCGTTTTCCTTCATGAGATTAAGAATTACAAATTTTACAATTTTTATTTTTTGCTAATTTTACTTTGCGAAATTCATTTTTTAAAAGGTCGAAGATTAAAATTTTTCCAACTAAACTTTCACCAATTTCTAAAATTTCTTTTATTGCAATTGTGGCTTGAAGTGCGCCAATTGTCCCTGCAACTGATCCTAAAATTCCTTTTTCTGATAAGGGGAGGGTGAAATTTTCATCAACAATATTTGTGTTAAAGCAAGCGTAGCAAGCGTTTTTTGTTGATTTATCGTAAGATTTAAAAACCGAAACTTGTCCAGAAAATGCCTTCACAGCAGCGAATATCAAGGGTTTTTGCAGTTTGTGACAAATTTCGTTTATGGTGAATCTTGTTAAAAAATTGTCGGTGGCATCTAAAATGTAATCGTAATCAATTGCAATTTTACTTAGAGATTCAAGGTTTGCGCGCTGGTCGTAAATTGTTAAATTTACATCTTCGTTAAGTGCTAAAATTTTTTCTTGCGCGCTTAAAACTTTTTTTTGTCCAATGTTGTTCATGTTGTGAATCACTTGGCGCTGTAGGTTGGAAAGCTCTACCACGTCGTCGTCCATTATGCCGATATTGCCTATTCCTGCGGCGGCTAAATAATGTAAAACGGCAGAGCCAAGACCGCCAGCACCAATAACCAAAAGCTTTGAGCGCAAAAGTTTTTCTTGTCCAGTTTCGGAAATTTCAGGAAGAATAATGTTGCGTAAATAGCGTTGTTTTTGTTGATCTGTAAGCATTGAAATTGCTTTTGTTATTGATTTTTTAAGGCTTTTAGAAAAAGATGGCAATGGTTACTTTTTTAATTATTTAGCAATTTATTTAATAAACCTTATTTGTAAATTTAGATTAAAGAATAATTCTCCATCTTTTTCATATAAAAATCCGTAGTTGTGCCTTGTGCTAGAGGCGCTCTCAAATTTAGTATTTTCATATAAATAAGATTTAAATTCGTCTCGATTATATGAATGATAGCAAATCACCTCTCCGTCTCGTTTTACGATGATGTATCCTCCATCGGACTCGCTAAGGCCTTCCCATTCAATCTTTGGAACCATTCCTAAGGCAATTGCGTCAAGAAATAATTTTATTTTTAACTCGTAACTAGATAGCGATAATTCAAATTCTTTTTTTAATTCATGATTTTGTGATAAAATTTTTACCAAATCTTGCACTAAAGAAGCTTTTCCAAGAAAAAAATCTAGCAACATTTGGGAAATGAATTTTGGAAAAGCTGTATCAATGCTTTTTAAATTTGATTCAAATTTTTTATTAGAAACGGCGCTAAATGTAAGGGATCCGCCATGGCTAATGATTTCAGACAGGCGGTCTCTAATTTTTGATCGAGTTTTGATCGCGTTAATTTTTTTTATGTCTCCTTTAAAGTTACGGACTTTAAAAATAAAGTTTGTGGTTTTTCCAGCATTTAGAAGTGTTGAGGCGCCACCAATCATAGATTTTACCGAAAATCCCAATTTAGGCATTGTTTCAGATATTCTGTCGTAAATAATGGCTGTAATATCAGATTTTTTACTATTATCTGCCTTAACTTTTTCGCAAAGCATTTCTGTCATTAAATCTTCGGCTTCTTGAATTTGAAATGTTTTTTTACCGCTTTTTATTTTATCAAAAATTTTTAAAGTTTTTGACTTTAAATCACTGTTTGGAATTTTCTTTAATATTGCGCCAGTTTGATCGGTTATGATTATGTCTGTCGACGAATCAGATAAATCATAAATTTTTGTCAAGCCATCTTCTTCTCTAATAACTTTATAGAAAACAAAAGATTTGTTATTAATTATTTCTAGATTTTTATTTGCCGCGGGCAGTTTTTTTTGTTCGATGATTTTTAAAAAAGCATAAAATTCTGGCCACTCTCCTTTATTTGCCAATCGATTAATTCTTTTCATGCTCATTTAATTTTCGAATTATTTCTTCGGCAACAATTTGAATTGCTGGTACTGCAACAGAGTTTCCCAGTTGTTTCATTGCCTGAGATTCCGTAACTGGAAAAGAAAAATTATCAGGGAATCCTTGCAATTTTAGACCTTCTTTGGGGCCGATTTTTTTTATTTTTCCGTCAACTAAATAGGTGTCCCAATTTCTTCTATCGTCTATTCCGCTGCCTCTGCCTCCAACCCTCAAAGTAAAACCGATTTCTTTTTTGCACTCTCCGCCAAGTGCGTCGGACAATGTATATTTTAAAGGTATTGGACTTGGAAATGTAAAATTAATTTCTTTATTTTTAAATCCGACCATAAGAAGTCGAGGTCTATGTTGAGGAAGGCCATAGTCAGAGGCCTTGACTATCTTATAGAAAAAAGAGTATCCAAGATCTTCAAGGCTTCTTTTTATCACTTCAAATGTTTTTTTGTTGTCATGTTTTAAAAGGTGTCGAACATTTTCAAGAAAGAAGGCTTTAGGTTTTTTTTCATTAATAATATTTAATATGTTGAAAAAAAGCGTGCCCCTTGTTTCGTTAAATCCCCTTTTAAAACCAGCTTGCGAAAATGGTTGACATGGAAAGCCAGCGCATAAAATATCAAAATTTGGAATTGATTTTGGATCAACTAAAGTTATGTCGCCAGCAAAATTATTTTTATTAAAAAGATCTTCAGAAATTCCAGAAAAATTATGTTCATAGGTTTTTCGTGCCGATTCATCCCATTCGGAAGCGAATAAGCAGGTTGCCCCAATGTTGTGAAGGGCTAAATGAAATCCTCCGATTCCGCAAAAAAGATCTATAAATGTATGATTTGTTTTTTGTTGTTTAAGTTTTGGCAATTTTAGATGCGTAGTTAAAGTTGTATTAAAATTAACAAATAATTCTTGTTGCTTGCGGTGTCTCATAGCTCTATTTAAAAGGGTTAATAAATTTATCGGGTGATTTAAAACTTATGCTAAGTTGCGCTTAAAGTATGAATATAATACCATTTCCCACTAATAATTATACATTTAGGCAAAATAATTTAGGTCTAAAATTTCAAATAAAAATCATCCTTATCGCCTGATATGACTGATTTTTCTTTAAAATTTTATCCTCTAAATTATTTTGCCTAAATGTATAATTATTAGCGGGAAATGGTATAAGATATTTTTGCTAATATTAAATATTTTACTAGTAATATATTTAGGCGCTGTTGTATAGCGGCGCTTAATGCCCCGTTGACCCAAACCCACCAGCGCCTCGCGTGGTTTCGTCTAAATTAGAAACCTCGATAATTTCGGCATATTCATGTTTTGCAATTACAATTTGCGCAATTCTCATGCCGCGCGTTACGGTAAAATCAACTTTGGAATGATTGATTAAAATTGCGCAAACTTCGCCGCGATAGTCTGAATCAACGGTTCCGGGGCTGTTTAGAACGGTGATGCCATTTTTTAAAGCAAGGCCAGAACGTGGGCGCACTTGGGCTTCAAAGCCTTTTTCAAGGGCGATTGCGATTCCGGTTTTTATTAATTTAACTTCACCAGATGCAATTGTAATTGGTTCGTCAATTGCTGCCAAAAGGTCCATCCCAGCACTTCCAGCGGTTTCATATTTTGGCAAAGGTAAGTCTTTTGCGTTATCAAGTTTTTTTATTTTCAGAGTTGTCATAAATTTATGTTTTTAGCTTTAATTATAAATGTTATTTAAGATTACAGTTCTTGCCCTTCGCGCCCTTCGTTGTCTTGCAATTTCGTTCCAAAAAAACAATCAGGTCTATTTTCGACTTTAGTTCCAGCTGTTAAAGAAGAATCATCGGCTGCTCCTTGTAAAGGTTGCGCTGGAATGGAAGGTGGCGCTTCCATCATGGACAAGAAGTCATCTTGTCGTGAAGGTGGTAAACTGACGCTGGGGTCATATCCTGGGAGCTGAAGATCTGATACTGCTTCTGGTCGATTTAATATTTGCTGTGCCGCTTCTTGAAATGCCAAAGCCATATCTCTTTCTTGCAGAGCCCCCCTATCTTTCGATAGTTGAATTTGCTGCGCCTTTAAAATCGCTTCATCTTGTAATAACTTAGATCGTTGCGCCTCAAGATCTATCCTATCTTGCAATAGTTGACTTTGCTGCGCCTTTAAAATCACTTCATCTTGTAATAACTTAAATCGTTGCGCCTCAAAAATTCTCGTGTTTTCTAATAAAGACATTTGCAAACCGATTAAATAGCTTTGCAAAGAAAGAAATTCGCTTTGATAAAAAGTAGTTATTTGTGGGGCGGGCATTGACATTGCAAAGGCAGGGCTTGCTTGCGATAAATCGTGTTGTGTGGCGCGACCTGTTGCAAAGGTTGCGGGTGTAGAATTATGCGTGGCAGATGGTGATGGCGCATAAGCTGGCGTAGGAAATGGCGCTGGTGCTGGAAAATTAGATGCGAGCGGCAGTGTTCTTGGTGCTGGAAATGGTGAAGGAATCGAGTCCGATGTTGCGCTGGTCAAGGCGAATTGCTGAGGGGAGGACTGTTCTGGTTGAAATGGCGTTACTGGTAAGGTTTGTTGCGGAATTCTCATCATCTGTTGCTCTAGTGCTGAAGAATTTCTTGGGTCTGTTGCTGCCCAAGTTGATTGTTGGGTAGGGGTGGCTGATTCTGTAATTGGATTGGGGGTTTGTGATTGCGGGGTTTGCGCTGCGGTTTTTCTACGCCCGCTTCGCGCTGCTGTGTTTGCCTGACCGGGCGTTTGAGAAGCTATGGGTTCTGTAGCGGCAGGGGTTCTTTCCGGTTGCAAAGGTTGTGCTTGAGGTTCTGGTGTTGAGCTTGCTGTAGCAAGTGGACTAGGTAATCTTGCTTTTGAAAGTGGATTTGGCGCAGGAAGTGGTGCTGGTGCAGGAAAAGTCGAGTCAAGTGATGCGGCTTTAGTTTGGCTTGCTGGGCCTAAATTGTCACCTGATTCTTGGTCTTGAAGCGCTTTGATCCTCCGTTTTGGAGGTCTGCCTCGCTTTGCTTTTTCCACCCAGGCAGGTTGTTGGGAAGCGGGGGTTGATGCCACAACTGGATTAGGGGCTTGTGGTTGTAGGGGTTGCGCTTGATCTTGAGGTAATTGTCGTTCAGTTTGTTGGCCTGGTTCTGTTTTAAATTGCAACCAAAAATTACGACCCTCTCTTGTTTTTTTTATAGGCTGTGCACCAACCTCTCTTGTTTTTTTTATAGGCTGTGCACCAAGTATTGAATTTTGATTTAATTTTTGAAATTTCCATCTACGGAATCGTGATTTATCTTTAGGGCCCGCAGCAGGATTTGATGGCAAGGGATGCTCTGCCGCTGGTTTGGTCGGAGTGGAAATATGTACAGGATTTTGATCTATGACGATTTCCGGTCTTTCCGACATGTCGTCAGAATCATCGTTGTCAGACGATTGATCATCGCGCGATCTTTTTTGTGGCGAATGACTTTCTTCTTTTGCCTCTTCTGCCTCTTCTTCAGTAATTATCACCTCTTCTTCAATAATTATTTCTTCGGGTTTCTTAAAAAGATCTCCAGTTTTTTTTGACATAAATTTTATTTAAAATTAAAAAAAATAAAAGATTATCTAAAAGTTCTTTAAAAAAATAAGCAATAAAAATTTAATAAAAAAATTATAAGTTTCGGGTTGAAATTCTTGTCTTTATCAAGTAAAAATAGATTATCTAAATTTGTAGCCTTGTTTTTTGCTAAAAACAGCAAAGATAATTGGCGCGCTTAATAATAAAGCTTATTTTCAATTTTTATATCGAGCTATAAAATTATCAACGGTTAAATGTGCTCAAGTAAGCTGAAGATGTCAATCTTCATAAATCGCACATCTTCATTTTACTTGAGTGCATAAAGTTTTTTCAAACAAGAATTTAAAATAATAATGTCAGAAGAAAAAATAAAAGATCAAAATCGTCGTAAAATTCTTACTACAACCGCTTATACTGCGGCAGGAATTGGTCTGGCTTGTGCGGTTTTGCCGTTGGTTGATAGCATGAATCCTGCGCAAGACGTTGCGGCGCTTGCCTCGGTAGAAGTTGACATTTCAGGAATAAAAATTGGTGAAGAAAAAAAAGTTATGTGGCGCGGCAAGCCAATATTCATTAAAAGACGCACTAAAGAAGAAATCGCCGAAGCTCAAAGTGTTGATTTAGCTGAATTGCGCGACCCACAGAAAGATTCTGACCGCGTTAAATCTGGCAAAGAAGAATGGCTAATCACCATCGGAATTTGCACCCATTTAGGATGCGTGCCAATTGGCGGGCAGGGTGAATATAAGGGTTGGTTTTGCCCTTGTCACGGTTCGCAATATGACACGTCGGCGCGCATTAGAAAAGGTCCGGCACCTAAAAATTTAGAGGTTCCGCCTTATGAATTTGTAGGTGAAAATAAAATTAAAATTGGATAATTTACGTACCAGATTATACATTTAATTTTGGTCTAAAATTTTAAATAAAAACCATCCTTATCGCTTGATGCGACTGGTTTTTCTTTAAAGTTTTTTCTCAAAATAATGTATAATTTATTAGTGATAACTGCTATAAATTCTTTGATTAACGGGTTTCATTATCGCTTGATGCGACTGGTTTTTCTTTAAAGTTTTTTCTCAAAATAATGTATAATTTATTAGTGATAACTGCTATAAATTCTTTGATTAACGGGTTTCATTGCCTTTAAATAAATATAAAATGAGTAATCACATTGAAAATGATTTGCCGAAAAGTTTAACGGAAAAATCTAAAGTTGCAAAATGGATAAACGACCGCCTTCCAATAATATCAACGCTTGAGGGCACTTTTTTAAAACATCCATATCCAAAAAATTTAAGTTATTGGTGGAATTTCGGTTCAATTGCTGGCATCGCTTTAGTGGTGCAAATTTTGACAGGATTATTTCTTGCAATGCATTACGTTCCTAACACCGCGCAGGCTTTTAATTCGGTCGAACACATTATGCGCGACGTAAATTATGGCTGGTTAATTCGCTATATTCACGCAGTTGGTGCGTCAATGTTTTTTGTTGCGCTTTACGCCCACATATCTCGCGGGCTTTATTACGGGTCATATAAATCGCCGCGTGAAATTTTATGGTGGGTTGGGGTGACCATATTTTTATTGACAATGGCAACCGCCTTCATGGGATACGTGCTTCCGTGGGGCCAGATGAGTTTCTGGGGCGCGACAGTTATCACGAATTTATTTTCAGCAATTCCAATAGTTGGTCCAAAAATTGTTGTGTGGCTGTGGGGCGGCTATTCTGTAGATAACCCAACGCTTAATCGTTTTTTTGCGCTGCATTTTTTATTGCCTTTCGTAATTGTCGCAATTGTAATGTTGCACTTGGTGGCCTTACATACCGTTGGTTCCAACAATCCAACTGGCGTTGAAATTAAAACGAAAAAAGACATTATTCCGTTCCATCCATATTTCACAATCAAAGATATGCTTGGCTTTACGGTGTTCTTTTTAGTCTTTGGATATTTCCTATTTTTCCATCCAAATTCACTTGGGCATCCCGACAATTATATTCCAGCAAACCCAATGGTAACGCCAGCGCATATTGTTCCTGAATGGTATTTCTTGCCGTTTTATGCAATTTTACGTGCTGTTCCAGATAAGCTTGGCGGCGTGTTGATGATGTTTGGCGCCATTGCATTATTATTTGCACTGCCATTTCTTGACACCTCTAAAGTCAAGTCTGGCGCATATCGCCCATGGTTTAAGAAAGTTTTTTGGGTGTTTATTTTAAACTTTATTTTCTTGGGTTGGTTAGGAAAATCTCCAGCAGATGGTTGGTATGTATGGGCTTCGCGCTTTGCAACTTTATTTTATTACGGATATTTCTTGGTAATTTTGCCATGGCTTGGACGACATGAAAAAACCTTGCCGTTGCCCGATTCGATTGACGCCGATTATCAAGCGAAGCATTAAAGTTGGTAAGTGCATAGATTGATTGGATTGCCGCGCTGCGCTCGCAATGACGCAAGTGGCAAGAGTTTTGTTTTGTAACTAATTAATCGCAGATAAATTGCCCGCTTCCCGCGTCATTGCGAGCGCAGCGCGGCAATCTATGTTTGAGACGGCGAATAAAAAATCGGTGTTTTGCATCGGCAGTTTACATAATAACGCAAGAAGAAAGGTTTTTTTTAAGTAATTTATTTTGCCGCCACTCGTCATTGCGAGTGCAGCGCGGCAATCTATGTTTGGTGCGAATATGAAAAAATCGGCGGTTTATATAATGTCGAATAAGAAAAATGGAACAATTTATGTTGGTGTAACATCCGATTTAATGCAAAGAATCCACCAGCATAAAAATAATTTGGTGGAAGGTTTTACAAAAAAACATGGATGTAAAAATCTTGTTTATTATGAATTATTTGATGACATAATAAATGCGATTACGCGTGAAAAGCAGATAAAAGCTGGATCAAGAGATAAAAAAATTAAATTAATTCAGTCAATAAATTTTGATTGGAGCGATTTATATGATTCGATTTATGGTTAAAATATTATTTATAAAAAATGAGAAAATTATTAATTATTTTATTTTTAATTCCGACAATTTCTTTTGCAAATGAAAATAGCGGAAGTGACGTCGCTGTTAGTACCGCAGCAATTCATCCAAAGCAAATGCAATGGAATTTTGACGGTGTTTTTGGTTCAATTGATCGCGCATCTGCGCAGCGAGGGTTTCAAGTTTATAAAGAAATCTGTTCAAGCTGTCATGGCTTAAAATTATTGGCCTATCGCAATTTGCAAGAAATTGGCTTTTCAGAAGCTGAGGTTAAGCAGATCGCCTCTGAATATAGTGTTAGCGATGGTCCAAATGATGATGGCGAAATGTTTGATCGCCCAGGATTGCCATCGGATCATTTCGTTGGGCCTTACGCCAATGATAACGGTGCTCGCGCTGCTAATGGCGGGGCTCTTCCACCAGATTTATCCTTGATTATCAAGGCTCGCCACGATGGTGCAAATTATGTTTATTCTTTGATAACTGGCTTTGCGCAAGCGCCAGAAGGCTTTCAAATGGCAGAAGGAAAAAGTTATAATCCATATTTTGAAGGTCGTCAAATTTCAATGCCTGCTCCAATTTCTGATGATGGGCAAGTTGATTACAAAGACGGAACCTTTGCCAGCAAGGAACAAATGGCAATCGATGTCGTAAATTTCTTGCAATTTGCAGCAGAGCCAGAAATGGAGCGTCGCAATAAAATGGGCGTGCGCACAATGATTTTCTTGGGCGTGCTGTTGGTAATATTAATTGTCGCAAAAAAATTGGTTTGGAAAAATGTTAAATAAACAAAAAATGGCATTCGAATTTAGCGATCAAAAAAAAGTTCAAGAAATTTTAGCAAAATATCCGCCAGAGCGTAAGAAGTCGGCGGTGATGCCGCTGCTTGATCTGGCGCAGCGCGAAAATAAAAATTTCATTTCGCGCGACATCATTGAAGCTATTGCTAAAATTCTTGAAATTCCTGAAATTCGCGTTTATGAAGTGGCAAGTTTTTATACAATGTATAATTTAAAACCAGTTGGAAAATATCTTATCCAATTCTGCAAAACCACGCCCTGCATGCTTCGCGGCATTGACGAATTAATGAAAGTCACAAAAGAAAAGCTGGGAATAAAAATGGACGAAACCACGGCGGACGGCTTTTTCACTCTGCGCGAAGTCGAGTGTTTAGGCGCTTGCGTCAACGCCCCAGTAATTCAAATTAATGACGATTATTTTGAAGATTTAACAAAAGAAAGTTTCTTTAAAATTTTGGATAATTTAAAAGAAGGCAAAGAAGTAAAAGTTGGTTCGCAGCTGCTTTTGTAATTTTTTTCTAAATGCATATCGGCGCTAGATGGCTTGTTATCACCGCATATGGTTGGTAAAATTTTCTATTTTGATGCAACTTGAAAAAATAAATTCTAATCAGGACTTGTAGCTCAGTTGGTAGAGCAGCTGACTCTTAATCAGTAGGTCGGCGGTTCGAATCCGCCCAAGTCCACCATATTTATCAAGGGTTCTGAAGGTTTTGGTGATTTTGGAGAATTCCTCGGGGATACTTTGGGGATACCTTTTAAGAATACTGTTAAACTATAGTTTGTAATTTATTTTCATAAACTTCATTTTCTTCAGTGGTGGGAAATATAGTAATGCGTCTTTGTTCGGTGTGAATGCTGCGCGGAGCTGTATCACTACCAATAGGATCAATTCCTCTTTCAGAAAGATTAGTTATTAAGTCATCAATGACTTCTTTTCGATTTCTAACAAAAGTAGAAGCAAATGAGCGCCAAAATCTCCATCCAACTCGCTCCAAAATACGTTGACGGTTCATATCGCTTTCCCATCGATCGGCGCCATGATAACGATCTCCATCGCATTCAATAGCAAGTCGCATATCATTATGACCTTCAACTACCATGTCAATGCGATACTCTCCAACTTTTACTTGTGGAATAACACGATATCCTCTTTCTGTAAGAATATCGTAAATTTCTTTTTCAAAATCTGATTCACAAAGTGTGCGCAGGTTTTCAACTTGTTGTTCATCTTGTGCATAAGGTATGGCAAAATGTGAAATTAAGTTACGTCGTAATTTGTCGTTAGGGCTTAGTTGATCAAGGTCAACGCTGCGAACTAAATACATACGATCACGAGCTCGTGAGGCGGCTACATTGAAGCGTTGAGCGGTTGATTCTTTGGTTTGTGCCTGAGAGTTTCCAGGAGAAACGATCATGGAAAGAAACATAATATCTCGTTCTTTGCCTTGAAATGTTCGTGCATCTCCACACGCAATTTCGTGGCGCTTTATTTCTTCTGGGCCAAGCTCCGATTCAAGCATTTCCCATATTTTTAATGCTTGCTTATCCGCTAATAATGAAACTATTCCTATTGTTCTATGTTTCATATTTTCATCGGCACATATTTTTTTAATTTCGTCTACTATAAAGCGTGCTTCTGGCATATTTATATCGCCTTTTCGAAACCCATCTTCAATTAGAATATCAATTAGCGGAGGATCTAGTCTTTCTGAAGCTTTAGGTAGGCGCACCGGCTTTAATTCGTGATTGTAAACTTCGCGTTTTGAATATTCGATGATAGGTCCTACGCAACGAAAATGCTCCTTAAGCATGGTTCCTGATTGTGCAAATACGACCTTAAATAAATCATATAGAGATTGACCTGGATCCATTTGTGCACGGAAAATATCTACTTGGTTTGCCAAATATCTTGCCATCAAATTTTTAATTTTATCAACCTCAAGAAAGCCGCCGTCCGGAGAAACTTGTTTATCGTCGCCAACAATTAATATTTTTTTTGCTCTTAGTAGGGCAGGTAGCGCCGAAAAATCAGATTGAGATGCTTCATCGATAATTACTAAATCAAAACAGCCAAGTTCGGCCGGAAGAGATTCTGATACTCTCCAGTGAGGCATGATCCAACAAGGTATCGCTTGATTGGCGCGTTCAGATGCGTTGCGAGCATTTTGTCGGAAAATCGCTGCGCGTTTACCAGTGCCTTTACCTATTTTCGTTATTGCTGTACGAAATGCTTCAAGAGCTGCGCGTATATCGGGTGTGGCATTTTCTGCTAGCTTGAGCCAAGTGCGCTTTGCTACAATATCACGGTAAGTTTTTGCTAATAATATTTCTGCGTTATTTCGTTCGTTAGAAAGTTTCTTGATCTCTTCTCGAGAATCTATTTTTGCAAGATATGTAGCTAAGCATTTTAACCGCCAAGCATTTTGCCAGCTATCTGGCAATAGGTAGTCTATTGTAGTATTCGCCGGTTGATGGCGAAGTTTTTGTGCCCATTGTTCTGCGCCAGAATCCTGTATTTGGTTGCAAATATTTTTTATATCAGCGAATGACGATCTCATTCCGTGAATACGTTTAAGCTCTCCCATTAAGTTTGACCATTGATTTTGCACTTCAACATCAGAAATAGATGTGTTGCCTAATGTGGATATAGTAAATTCATTCAAGTCATCTAAAATCTTGCCACTATAATTCGAAATAATTTGCTGAAGCTTTTCTTTGGTAGACCAAGCTTTTGCTAATTTATGATGAAGTACATGATTGTCTAAAAGATTTTGTAAATCTTGCAAAATTTCTAAATTTTGTTCAATTTCAGAATGCCTTTTCCAGGTGGGTAAAAGCGCACGCGATTTGTTGATGACTTGGGATTCTAGTTCAACATGTTGTCGAATTATGATATATAATGAAAAATTTTCTGCTGCTTTGATTATGTGGGAGGGCTCTATTGTTTCGAAGTATTCCATTTTTAATTCTGGCGCTACGCTATTCCATCTGATAATTAATTCATGACAATGTTTTTGTAGAGAAATATACCGATGAACATGTTCCCAATCCTCTTTGCTCTTAGGAGGGGTGGCAAAAATTTTTATTTCTTCCAATTTCTTTTTTGCATCTTTTTTCCCTATTAATCCACTTAAGCCAAAAGGTGATTTGCCGGCTATAATATTTTGAATAGCTAAGGCTATCTCCTCATTGATCTCAATATCCTTAGGAAGGCTTACGGGTTTTATCAAAAAACCATTGCGCTCTATTAGTGCTTGGTTAATTTCCTCTCCAAGAGTATTCAGAATTTTTAAGATTTGAGAGGTTGATTCTGGAGATTGCTTTAAGAATTTTTGTGCGTGTAAGCTCCACTCTTTTGTATTTTCCTCTATTTGCGATGATAAAGCGGTTAGCGCTTTAATTTTATCTAAAAGTAGACAGACGTCTTCAATTGTTTCGCTATCAGAATTTACAAGAGGCGCTAAATTGCCAGAATTAATTGCCTCCTCTAGTTTTGCGTGACGAGATAAGTCATGATGGGTGCACATTAAATCGCGTGAACTTGGAAAGTCCGCAACTTCTGGCAGTATTGTTTCTAAATAATTCATGTCATTAGCGGCAATACGTCGTGCTTCGCGCAGTTTTGCGATATCTGTATTGGTAAATAGTGGGATATCTTTTGTAGTTAAATTATCCTCAAGCCACTCATATTGACCACTTCCTTTTACGACTTCATTTGCGGCATCAACTGGGCTTATAGAGTCATCCCCTATGATAATTGAATTCAAATTTTTCTTAGCCCAATCACTTATTTTTCTATCAATTCTGGCAAGAGTTCCATGTAAAACATCAATACTTTGTTCAAGATGCGCAATTTCTTTTCTATATACGTTGCGATCGATTACTTGAATTTCTGATGCGATTTTTGAAATAGCATACTCAAATTGCTTCATACCTTCTTGCTCATTTGACAGCAAGCTGATTGCGAGAGGCCTGATTTCTTCCGGTAACTTATCGCGCAAAACGGCTAACGCAGGTTCTTTCATTGAAGTGACCAATATGCGTTTTCCAAGGGCAAAATAGTGCGATATGATGTTGGCTATAGTATGAGTTTTTCCTGTGCCAGGAGGGCCTTGCACCACAACGCCATCATGACACTCAAGCATTTGCACTATGCGCACTTGTTCATCGTTGAATGGCATTGGAAAATATAAGTCAGATACTTTCTTTGTTGATTTATCGGTTGCGTTATCACGTCCATGTACTATTGAAATGCCTCGGAAGTTGGGCAGCAATATTTCTTCATTAACATTTGCTGGATCTGTTAACACGGCCATTATAGCGTTAGGCAATATCAAGTCTTTTTCTTCGATGTTATTTTTAAAACGTTCTAAATCTTGAACAAAAGAATTTTTGCTGCGAGGTCTGGCAATTAATGTCCAGGTGTCTGTTATCTTTAGCTCTTCTGACGCGGTAGGAATTTTGCGATCATCGGCAGTGGTTTCGGTTGGCCAATAAACCCCTTTTGAATCTAAGCATGCGGCAGCAGTGCGTAATATTCCATCAAATGTACTATTGTCAAATGGAGAAAATATTTTGGAAGATTTCGCTGTAAAATCTTTGTAAGATTTTTCTAAATCAGACGTTCCAGGATTATCTAGGGCTGTATATATATCTATTTCTAATTGAGTTTCGACATTACGAGGTCGTACCTCAATAGCCATGGTAATTTCATTAATATTAATGTCGACGAGGCGAGTTATAAGAGGATAGCAGATTTTAGTATTATTTATGCTCCACGTTGCAATACCCACTCCCCAAACGATCTCAATTTGAGAATCGGTAATGGAGCCTTCTAATTGTTGCTTTAAGGTAAATAAATTTCCATATAGCTGAATGTTGCGGCGCCGTTTTTTTTCTTCGATCGACCAAGGGAGCCATTCTGTTGATATATAGGCTTTAAGTAGAGATTCAACTTCTGATTTTTGTTCAAAATCTTTTAATGATACTAATGTTTTAATGTCGGTCAAATCATCTTCTCTTCTGATAACAAGGCCGATTTCAAGTAATTTAGAAATAGCTACGGAGTTTTTTAGAGATGGTTCTTTTGTGGGATTGTTGGAAACTTCCAACCATATTCCAAGTAATGATTTTTTAGGAATTGGAGCCTTATCTTCACGAAGGCGATCAATAACAAGCCATAGCTCATCCTCATCTCCTCCGGCATTAAAATGAAGTCCGGGTAATCCTTGTAAGTTGTGCTCATACTCATGGAATAAATGCTTTGCTGCGTCACATATAGGACTACCCTTTAATTTTGCTGATTCTTTAGCAAAATCTATTAACGATAATAATCTTTCATGTTCTAGGGCCATACTAGGGTCGTTATGTTATTTTCTTTTTTTGACAATATTTTTCCCAACTTTTACACCAACAAAACTTTCGTCATCAATAAATTTCACGCCGCTATCTTCAAAAAATTTAATAAGCGCAATCATCGTGCTTTTGTTGCTCTTAATCTCGTCATTCGGATTAGTAACTTCAATTTTCTTAATCGTAGGCAAAGAAATGCCTGATTTTTCCGCGACTTGTTCTTGAGTAAGATTCAGGGCCGTTCTCGCCAATTTCACATGCAAACTCGAAATCATAAATATACTTTTTAGGTAAATATTATACTTGACAGTACATTTTTATACTTTTAGCATAGTTTTAAGCAAATTAAACTATAAAAAGTAAGTAAACCGTACGTCATTTTCAAAGAGGATTATTCATTTCGGCCTAAAGATTGCAAGCTTTATAGGATAAATTATGCCTATAAAGCATATTTAGGTAGTTTTTGATTCACTATGACGGAGGCGGTAATTTTATTATTTTAAAATTATACCGATCATGAGAAACGCAAAAATTGAGTTGGTGTTTTTGAAGTCTTCTGTGGAGCGATTCCTTCAAGACGTGGGCAAAATAGAGGAATTTCTTCAAAATCATGATTGTTCAAGTGACGATAAATTGGAAATTTTGGCGTATCTTGTGGCGGTCAAAGAAAGTGTTGAGGCGTTGGAGATAAAATATTCAAAATATTTTTAAGTAATTACTTTAATTGTTGGGCTTTTTATCTATTGCCTTCAATATGTCAATCTTGCTTTCAAGCCCTTCAATTTTTTCCTTAATTACTGCAAATTTAATCTTCAATTTCTCATCAATTTCTTTTAGTGATTTTAAAAATTCGCCGGCGTAATTTGCTTTTTCATTAATTTGATCCAAAAAGAAACGTATATACATTTCATCGTAAAAATCGCTGTCTTTTTCCGCGTCTTCCTTGCCATTTATTGACTCAACCAAGCGTTTTTTGGAAGAATCGCTGACGAGAAGAAAACAGCTGTCATTTACCGATTTTTTTAGATTCGCGAATATTTTTTTTACTTTCTTTTTATCTGCGGCTAAAATACCAGACTCGATTTCTTTTGAAGCTTTTGTTATCAGCGCCTCAATCATCATTTGATCATCTTCAAACATAAAATGAAACCTCATGTGCGTTAGCAGAAATTCTGCTTTCAAAATAATATTTTCAGTTTGGCTAATGATGGAAACTGCCATAATGCAGTGATGAAGTAAATGATTGAATAAATTCACGTTGCCGCAGCCTTTAAAGCTTTCCGACATTGCATCAATTTCGTTGTCGCTAAATTTTCTTTTACCTAAAATTGCCATGCGCAGAATTTCGTCAAAAAAGATGGTTGCGCGGTCTTCGATGCTGGATTTGTTGATTACGTTGTACATATTAAAATTGGCGCTCATATTAATTTTTCTTGTTGCTGGTTAATAAAGATGTCAGATGTTTGACTTGGTCCTTAATTTCGGCTAGTTCAACGGCTTTGATTATTGACGTCAGAAGATCAGCTTCACATTTCGCTTGATCTTTACCTATGGCGCCGCTTCTGAAGCGGCGGTAAACGCCTTTTAGAAGTTCTTTAATTTTTTCTAATTCTTGGTTTTTCATTGAAATAATTGTTAAATTTCTGCCTAGTTTTTGTTAATTTTGTCGCTACCAACCCATTTTTCTGTCGGATTTTTGGCGCTGAATTTCGCTTTCGCTTATTATTTTTGGTTCGAAACTTTCGTCTTTTAGTTGAATGTTAACTTTCAGTTTAAGATCGATCAGTTTATCATCAGAAATGCTGCTGAGATCGCGCTTATCGAGTTCGTTGTTAATTTTTGATAGCAGGTTGCATAATTCCTTCAATCTGTGCTGCTTGGTTGCGAGACATTCTTCAAATAGCGCCTCAAGTTCAATGGCTTTTGTATTCGCGATTTCTTCCTGCAACTCAAAATTCCAGTTGGAAAGAGTTTGGCGGCATTTGCCGATTTGTTTGCTAATTTTTTCTAGCGACAAGCCTTTGGCGCGAAGTGTTATGAATTGTTG
>Ga0114971_10001194_pt1 | contig 17559 bp, 25 predicted proteins | sample M_140625_MF_Meta_FD_87320 | JGI IMG/M metagenome (GOLD analysis project Ga0114971, IMG submission 87320) | Freshwater microbial communities from Lake Montjoie, Canada to study carbon cycling - M_140625_MF_MetaG | ecosystem: Environmental > Aquatic > Freshwater > Lake | place: Lake Montjoie...
CAAAAGTAAAATTTCATACGTATGATGGTCAAACAAGATTTAATCCAAATTTGTATATTAATGGTTATGTTTGTTTGTCTATATTAAATACATGGGAAGGTGAAAAATGGTCTGCATGTCAATCTATTAAAAGTATATTAAATACATTAATGATTACTTTAAATGAATCTCCATTATTAAATGAACCAGGTATAACTACACAACATAAGGATTTTAATAATTATAATCAAATTATTGAATATAAAAATTTAGAAATTGGTATTTTAAAATATTTAGAAAAATCAAATTTACCATATAATTTTCATGTATTTTATCCATGTATAGTTGACAACTACATGAAAAATTATGAAAACATTATTCTTAAATGTAGTAATAATGAAAAAAATAATGGTGCATATTATATAAATATTTATAATAATATGTCAGCTAATGTAGATTATACAAATTTAAATAAAAAATTTAATAATATATATAATATATTAAAAATTGATTTGAAATAAAAACATTATATTATTTATAAATGAATTTTTGTGACAAATGCGACTTTATGTATTACATTAAAATTAATGATGATGACGAACTTAAATATTATTGTAGAAATTGTGGACATGAAGATAATAAAATTTCTATTGATGAATTAAAAATTAATGTTTATGAAAAAAATATTAATACACAAATAAATATAAATCCATGGATTAAATATGACCCAACATTGCCACATATTCATACTATAAAGTGTCCCAATGAAAAATGTAAAAGCAATGAGAAAGAAAAAACATCTGATATAATATATATTAGGTATAATGATGTAGATATGAAATATATGTATTTGTGTACTATATGTGATTATAATTGGAAACCTTAAAAATTGAATATAAAAAATATTTAATATTAATATATAAAATGAGTGATAACGAATTTGAAAATGAACCAGAAGAAGATGAAAAAGACAAAGGGTTTGAAGAAGAAGAAGAAGAGGATGATGATGAAGAAGAAGAAGAATTAGAAGAAGAGTTATCTGAATTTGGTGATTCTGTTGGCGATGAACCTGCATTAGAACCAGTTGAAAATGAAGAAGAAGATAATCCTTATAAAATTAAATTTGATGCAGAAAATAAAAAAAGTTATTTACAAGAATATCATCCTGAAGAAATACATAAACCATTTGAAGAAGTATATAAATTATCATTAATTACGCGTGATGAACAAACAGGTATAATAATAGATGATTTACATAAAACATATCCTATTTTAAGTAAATATGAACGAACTAAAGTATTAGGTTTACGTGTATCTCAATTAAATAAGGGTGCAAAACCATATGTAACTTTAAATAATACTATAATAGATAATATTCTTATTGCAGAAAAAGAATTAAAAGAAAAAAAGATTCCATTTATTATTATGAGACCAATACCTAATAGTAATTCTGAATATTGGAATGTAAATGATTTAGAAGATTTATAATTAAAAATGTTTATTAATTATAATTTTAAAATATATCATCATCAAGTATTTTTTTAGGAGCTCTAGGAATTTTTGTATTTAATACTTTTTCTATTTTTGTTATAAACCCATTATTTGGTATTGCCTTTCCATTTTCATAATCTATAATAACACTTATATTGACATTAAGTTTTTGTGCTAAATCCTTTTGTGACATTTTTACATTTGTTCTGGCTTGACGAATTGCATTTTGAATATTAATAGTCATTACTCTTTGGGCAGGTTCTTTTTCCTTAATATCTGATTTAGGTTTAGTTTCTTTTTTTAATACAACTGGTTCCCAATCTTGTCCTGATAAATACATTAATTTATAATAATATAATATTTTTATATTATTTTATTATTTAACATCTCCATCTAGTACCACATTCAAGACATGTAACAAACGTGGTCATAGGTTCATCAGCAGACCTAATTTGAACTTGATAATATGTACATCTATTCTTTTTGCATTTTCTACAAGTATATGCATCTGTAGATGCTTCTATTTTTGGAAAATATTTATTTTCAATACGTTGCTTTTTCTTTTCTAATTGAGATTCCCATTTATCAGGATACAAATCTTGATGTGATTTATATGCAATTTCGCATGCTTTTATAGTTCCATTATTTATTTTATTAACAATTTCTGGATTTTTTAAAATAAAATAAACATATTTAAGCCTATCTAAATACAATTGAACAAACAAATAATTATTCCATTTTTTTATAATAGTTTTTTCTATTGATTCATCTATTGTTTTGTTATATATACTTTTTTCTATATTTTTGGCTTTTACATTATTTTCTACTATTTTAAAAATAGAATTAATAATAGTAGAACGAAAATGCTCAGGATTATTTACTATTTTCATAACTTAATAGTTAAATATAATATTTATTTATATTCAATTTTTATATAATGAAACAAGAATTATTTGTAATTATAATATTTTATATGTATATATTATTTAAAATTTATTATAAAAAAAATAAAAAAATTGTTATAAATAAAGACTATGATATTATTTATAATCAAGGTGGATATTATGGATTTTATCAATTAGGTATTTGTCATTATATAAAAAATAATTTTGATATATCAAAAAAAAAATCAATTGGTATATCTGCTGGTTCATGGTTATGTATATTTATGATATTAGATAAAGATAATACAAATTTATTTATAAAAAAATTATTTAGTAAAATTCATTATATATATCCTATTCATAAGTTATTTAATTTATTTGAAGAAACTTTAAATGAATGTGAACTTAATAATAATTTAAATTATTCTAATATACATATTATGGTAAGTAATTTACAAGATTTTACATTAGATATTCATAATAATTTTTTATCATTTAATGATTTATTAAAATGTTGTGTATCAAGTTCTTTTATACCATTAATCTCTTATAAAGATATTTTTTATTTTTATAGAAATAAATTAGTTATGGATGGAGGTTTATTAAAAAGGTTTTATTTTGTTAATACAAATGCAAAGACTCTTGAAATTAAATATGACATGTTTGGTCGATTTAAAAAAAATAAATTTTATAAATCTTTATTTAAACCAGGAAGAAGTTTATATAGCTTATATCTTTTAGGTTATAAAGATGCTCAAAATAATCATGAAATGTTAAAAAAATATTTTTAATTTATTCTACTTCATATTCTTCATATGTTAATTCTATATCATTTAAAATATCATCTATTTCTTTAATATGTGATATAGTTTCTATATTATTTATAGATGATGAATTATCCAATTGTTTATTATAAAATTCAGACCATTCATTTATTGATAATGACTCATATTCATTATTTATTTTTTTAATAATGCACAATGTTCCATAATATTTTTCAGTTATATCGGTAAAATTATAATTATTTTCATTTCCTGTTCGTCCATTCTTTTTTCCATATAAAAAATATTCTTCATTCCAATTATGCAATAATTCAAAATTATTGTTATTTCTGTAATTACATATAGAATATAAATTATCATAATTTTTAATATTGCGTTCGGTAATAGTACCATTCTTATTAATAGTGAGTATCATTATTATGTATTATGCTGTCTGTTTATATTTATTTTTATTATAATATAAACATAGTTGGATATAGAATAGTATTATGAAAATTTATATTAATAATGTTACCCCAATTAATTGTAATGTAGACCATACATATAAAAAAAGTTTTATTTACACTGATATTGGTATATTTTGTAACAAAAATAAAAAATTAACACAAATTGATATTATTAATAATAATTATAATGAAATAATAAAAAATGGATATACATTTATTATTGATACAAGTACTGAAGTATATTTAGATTATATTACACATATCCCTTATAATCATATATTTTGTGAAGAAAAATTTGAAAAAACACATATAGGGCATGATATATTTTATATAAAACATTATTATTTTGACCAAATAGAACATTATTTTGAAATAGAGAAATTAGAAGATTATATGTATGAGGTTATAATTTCGTTTTTATTGACTAATTAATTTAAAAAAAATATTTAAAATGAATATTTATATTATTATTTTTATACTAATAATAGTTATACATTTTAGTTTATATTACTTAAATATTGATATATTTAGTCTAAGTCTATCTAATAAAAATAAAATAGATACACCTATAATAAAATCAAATGTAGATATAATTGATACTAATATAGAAGAATCTATAAATCAACTTAAAAATTTAAATAAATATATAGATAATGAACATTGAAAATTTACCTTATATTAAACCTTATAATAAAACAAATACGTTAAATAAACAAACGTCTTTGTTTATACCTAAAGGTCCAAAGTTTTTTGCATGTTTTACTTATTCTAATAATAAACCTGTTTGTTTATTTATTGACAAAGATAAAAATAAAACTCTTCATTATGTTTGTTTTAAAGAAGAATTATGTTTAGGAACATTATTGTATGGTACATTAATAAAAAATAATTTTGTATGTGAAACTATTTTTTATTATAAAAATGAATTAATTAAAAATAATTCTTTTCCATTAATTAAGTTTATTTTACAAAATATGATTCGTGACAGTGAATATTTAGGAAGTATTTCTTTTAAAATTCCGCAAATGTCTAATAATTCGTATATATTAGAATGTTCTAATTTACCATATACTATTTATGGTATTTTACAAGGAAATCGTTTGTTTGTTCTTTCAACTATTTTAGGAGGATTTCAAATTAAAAAACGACCAGAAATAGAAGATGTTTATGATTTATATGTTTTAAATGAAGAAAATATTTCTGTTTTTTATTCTACTGCTTTAGTAAATGATTTTAAAACAAGTCATTATTTAAAAACACTTTTTTATAAAAATAAATCAACTTATAAAAATATTGAATTTAGTGATTCAGAAGATGAAGATGAAGATGAAGAAGAAATTAAACAAAATATATTTGTTGGATGTTTATTTATTAATGAGTTTAAAAAATGGAAACCGTATACTATAAAAAATCAAGATACTTTAAATAAAATTTTAGATTTTGAAAAAAAATATAGTAGTATATTATAATGGCAGAAAATAAAATGATGAATAGTGCTGGAGCCCCAAAATTAGCTGCTCCAAATGCTGAACCTAAAATGGTTGGTGGTCGTCTTGGAATTAGAATTAGAGCACCTAGTGTTAGTGTAGGTGGCTCAATGCATCGTAAACGCAAAACAGGCCGACGTGGTAAAAAGAATGTTACCATGGGAGGATACAAGAAACGTATGAATAAGTCTTCTCGCAAGAGGCGTAGACGCAGAGGTGGAGGTGAAGTTATGGGTTTAGAATCTAAATCTAGCCTTGGTTCATCTAATGTTGGAAATTAATTATTAAATACATCCTTTAATATTTTATTTTTTTCTATTTTATTCGTTTTTTTTAATACAAGTTTATGGTCATATAATGTTTCAAATTCATTATTGTCTTCATGCAATTCAGGAAATATTTTTGTTAATGGTTTTTCTATTATTAACAAAAGTCTCTCATATGTTAATAATTGTCTATATTCTTGAATAGTTAAATTTCCATAATACTTATCTAATGTATAATATGGATTTGGTGCCAATTTAATATTTTTATCATAATTATATATTTTTCCATATATATTATTCAACATTTGATAACGTTCAAATTTAAAACTGCTATCTATATGTTCATTAAATAAATAACTGGATGCACATTCTGGGCTACAAAAACATCCATATACTTCATATGTTTCCTTATAAAATATTTTTGGAATATGTATAGTAGGAGAATCAAATCCACAAGTACACCAAAAACAATCTGATTTTTTACATATACTATTTAAATTTAACATTTTATCTAATTCAATAAGTTTTGCATATATTGTTTTTTTCTGTTTATCTATTTTATTTTCTGTTTTATTATCTACAACTTCAGTTTCAGGTAACGTTTCATAACTGTTTTCATTTGAAAATGGCTCTACTACACATACATCTGGATTATACATACTTATATCATGAAAATTTGTTTTTGGAATATCGCTTATTTTGCATTTAAGATGTAATATAATACTTTTTTTTTCTATATTTGTGTTCAGTGTGTTTATTTCATTTTTTACTATTTTTCCTCCTTTTGGTTTTCTTCCGCGTTTTTTTGGAAGTTGTTGTTCTTTCATTATCTGTAATATAAATAATATAGTTTAAATACTTTTTATAATTCTATTAAATTATGTTGCCCTGGATTGAAAAATATAGACCAAATGATTTAAATAATATTGTGTTACCTGATTCAATACGTAATATATTTAATTCAATCATTCATACTAACATTTTACCAAATATGTTATTTTATGGTCCACCAGGTACAGGAAAAACAACTACTATTTTATGTCTTTTAAAAAAATTATCATCTACTAATATTATTCATTTAAATGCATCTGATGAGAGAGGTATAGATGTTATACGTAATCAATTATATACATTTATTAATAGTAATGGTATATTCCAGAATGAATTAAAAATTATAGTATTAGATGAAGTAGATTCAATGACCAAACAAGCTCAAATATCTTTATTATCATTATTTAATTATAAAAATGTTAGATTTTGTCTAATTTGTAATTATATTAGTAAACTTATACCTCAATTAAGAGATTATTTATTATTAATACCATTTTACAATACTATTAATAATACTAGTTATATACAACATATTATACAATCTGAAAATATTCAAATGAATAATAATGTTATTGATGATATTATTTATAATTATTACCCAGATTTAAGGTCAGTTGTTAATTGTTTACAAGCATATAAATCATTTGAATATCCTATAATACATAAAGATATAATTGAATTAAATTGCATTAAATATAATACAAAAGTTAAAAATTATATAAAAAATATATGTTTTAAAGAATATTTATATAAATTATTTATGCATATGATGAATTATAATATTGATAGTAAATTAATTTTTATGATGAAAGACCTTATAATTATTAATCAAGATATAGATTTTTTTGAAACATTTTTTATGCCTTATTTTAAAAAAATCAATTAAGGTATTAAAATATTAGTTTTATATTAAATTTAATAATTGATTTAAAAACAATATAAAGAATATTATGTAACACATGAGCGTAGACGATGAATGGGACACATTTATGTCTGATGCACCAGAACCTACTGTTAAATGTAATTTTAATAAAGAACGCATAATAAAAGATATTCCTGAATGTGACCCAATTACTATATCTACCAAAACAAAAATTATATATTTAGATATATCAATTGATTTATTTCATAGATTTTGGGATTTACCTATGATTGATTATGATGACCATAAAGAAGGTATTATAAAAAAACAAATTAAATTTAATTTTAATACCAAAGAAGAAGTTGAATATTTTAATTCATATGTTCAAAAAGAACCAAAATTAAAAGATGGTAAAGGCATTACTACTTTAAATCAAATTGATAATCCTAATGGTCGTGTTAAATTTAAAGATATTAAAAAAATTGACATTGGTTGTTCTAAAAATGATGTTTTAAAAAATAAAAAAAATAATAAAAGTGCGTTTTATAATTGTTATGTTTTAATATATAGAGCATTTATAAATAATAAATTTAAAGAAATTCATATAAAATTATTTAATACTGGCAAAATAGAAATTCCTGGTATTCAAAATGATGAAATGGTTAATATTGCTGTTAATAAATTAATATCATTATTGCAACCATACTATGATAAACCTATAATTGAATTAATTGAAAAACGAGAGACTATTTTAATTAATTCTAATTTTAGCTGTAATTATTACATTAATCGAGATAATTTATGTAATATATTAAAAACAAAATATAAAATTAAATGTAGTTATGATGCATGTAGTTATCCAGGTATTCAATGTAAATATATTTTAAAAACAGGAGAAATATCTTATATGATATTTAGAACGGGATGCGTTTTAATAGTAGGAAAATGTGAAAATGAAGATTTATATGTTATTTATGAATTTATTAAAAATATTTTTAAAAATGAATATCTCAATATATACGAAGAAAATAATGAAATAAAATTAATTAAAAATAAAAAAAAAATTAAAAAAATAATTTATATTGAAGAATAAAATAAATATAAAGAAAGTTATATGTATATTTTATAAATGGCAACAGAAGAACAAAATTTACCAACTGCAAAAGTTTTACAACATGCATCTAAATTATCTATTGCACAAGACAAGCCAATTATGTTAGATTATTGGACTGATTCGCACACACTAGGAAAAGTTATGATTGGTGTCCGAGGAAAAGAAGAAAAAATTTTACTTCGTAGTGAAGAAGAGTACACAAGCCCTATTTCAAAGCTTTACAAGGTTGGAGAAGAATTTATTCTTATTACTGAAAATTCTATTTACCTTGTATCTGCTAAAATTCAGTCTCGTAAAATTAATTAAAATACTTATATTATAATATGGAACTACATAAAAGTGATAATCCAAATAAACGTTTTTTAGTAATTTATCAAGATAAAAAATATTATTTTGGAGCACCAAATGCATACACCTATATAGATGGGGCAGATAAGACAGTACGAGCAAATTACTGGGCTAGACATTATGCTAATTCAACTGAAAAATATAGGATTGACCATTTAATACCAAGTGCATCGTTATTTGCCGCATATATTTTATGGGGTACTAGTCATGATATATATAAAAATTTGAATACTTTAAATAAATTGATGAAAAAGAAATATAAAAAATAAATGTATACATTTTTTATTCCATCCGTAAAATTCCTTCTTTATAAAAATTTTTAGGGCATCTAAATGAATCTAATATATTAATTACTTCAACCGTTTGTTCCATATTTGTAATTAATGGTTCATATTTTGGAAAATATTCTTTCATAAAATCATCATCTTTTTTAGATGTTATAAATGGTATATGCTCCTCATCGATTCCATCTTTAAAAATGTCAAAATCGTACATAAAAAATACATATTTTGACCTTTTTACCAAATTATTTTTTATTATACTTTTAAGCATTGTTGACCTACTACACCCTTCAATAAATGGACTGAAATTTATATATGGTTTAGATGGTCTATCTAGTATATCTGTTTTAATTGCTTTATTCATTAAATAGTCTAATATATTTTTATATTCTATTCTTTCATTTGCATTTGGAATATATTCTGGATTTTCTTGTATAAATTGTGCATATAATCCCTCTTTTATTTCTGGTGGAACACGCTGATACATATAAGGTGGTTTACCTCCCCCCATAATATTTGTATATACATCACGTAAATTATAAGTACTAGGAATAATAGGGCCATATACATATGCATTTTTATAAGTAGATGTTGTATTTGCTACTTTGTGGTCTAAATATAATGCTATGTGCGTATTATGTGATAAAAATACATTAAAAAATAGATTAATATAAAAATATCTCTCTATTCCTATATCTACAACTAAGGCATTATAGTTATATTTGTCTAATACATTAATATGTAATGGACTTTGTACAAAGTCAATCGGTCTTCCTCGACTATCTTTTTTTGTACTTACTTTAGATAATACATCTAATGATATAGTATTTACAGCTGTTAATAAGACTTCAACATTTGGAGGTGGTCTCTTTTGTTCAATACTTACATAATAATGCATACTATCTAACATATCACCTAATTGAGAACCACTATATGATGCATCATCTACAATAATTAGAGTGTCTTCATTTAACCTATCTAATAATGGATTTTTTATTTTTTTAATAAAAATAGGTTGTTTTAATTTGTGTTTCAATATAAAATAATACGCGATACATGCAAAAAAATAAAATGATTTGTTGTTATCACCGCAAAATAAAAAAATATTTTGATTTGTATCTATTCTTGAATAGACACGCATTATTAATTCTTCTACTATGTTAAATGTTTCTTTTAATGTTATATATTTAGTATTTTCTATTAAATCTTTTGCTGCTTGTCTTCTTAAAGGTGATAGTTGTTCATTTATAAATGTTTTTGCGTTTTCTTTATTTATTTTATGTTTACCTGAATCTCTTAATGCTTCTTTGATTTTAGCAATATTTATTTCATAATTTTGTAAAAATGTTGTATTTATAAATGGAGTTAATTCATTTAATGAACCATTATTTTCAGGTACAATTGATAATCTTGGGTTTAATCTTACTTTTTGTAATCGTGCTAATGTTTTGGACTGAGATTTAGATTTAGATTTAGATTTACTTTTACGTTTACTTTTAGTATAAGGCATTTATTATATATTAATATTTTTATAAAATTCTATAACTTTAGGATTTGCCTTTATTTTACTTATATCGAGAGATGTAATATATAGTCCTTTACGACTCGTTACACGGCTTAAAGCAACATATGCTTGTCCATATTCAAACACAGACCCACCAATATTTAATTTACACATGTCTAATGTTATTCCTTGTGATTTATGAATAGTTATAGCCCATGATAATATAAGAGGTATTTGTACTACTGCATAATCTTCATATTTTTCATTTATCCATTTATATGGCTGTATTACACGGGTAATATGTTTAAATTTTACTTCTGGATAACCATTTACAAAACTAATTATTATCCCTTGACTTCCATTTACTATTCCTTCTTCTTGAGAGATATTTGCAATACACATCACTTGACAACCTATTTTTAATTCTATTTTATCATCATACATGCCCTTTTGTTTTTCTAATTCATCTTTAATAGGACCAGCTAATATGTTTGGTACATATGATTTATTATATACATATTTTTCTGTATCTATGGTTATAAGCTCAAATTGATTTATTTGGTCTGCATACTTTTTTGTTGGATACAATATAGTAGGTTTTATTTCATCGGTTATTTCTTTTTTACTACACTCAATTAATAGTTTACAACTCTCTGGAGAGATATTACCTTCCCTTACTTCATTTAGTACCGTTTGATATTCTAAATCTTCTTTTTGTCTAAAATTTTCTTTAAAAATATATTGTTTATCAAATGTAAGTGTCCATAAATTTGATTCAAAACAAAATTCATTTTCTATTGGAGGTAACTGATGAAAATCACCAGAACAAATGATTTGAATACCTCCAAATGGTTTATTATTTTTTCTTAATTTTTTTGATATTGCGTCTATTAATTCAAATAATGATTTAGACATCATACTAATTTCATCAATCACTAATATATCTAATTTAGTCCAATTTTCTGTTTTATGGTATTTTTTAATATTTGATATAAGTTTTTCTATGGGAGCATTTCCAAGTCCAATACTTGCCCATGAATGCAATGTTTTGGCATTCTTTAATAATACAGCTGCACACCCTGTCATTGCAGTAATTTGTATTTTTTTACCAGATTCTTGTGCATGATTATATATTTGATTAATTAAATAACTTTTTCCTGTTCCTGCATATCCTGAAATAAATATATTTTTTTTTTCACAATATTTTTCAAATGCATCTTGTTGACATTTAGAAAACATAACTAATTTATTATATTTATTTATTTTTGTATTCAATTTTATAATAATTATAATTTTATAAAATAATTATATAGTACTATAATATAATGGCAGGTAAAAAATCAAAAGTAAAACGTAGTGTATCATCTAGTAAAAATAAAACTGTAAAGGCATTTTCAAAAATGAAAATGAAAAAATTTTTACCTGATGACGATGCATTAAAAAATAAATTGATGCGTTATAGAATGCGATTTGGAAAATAATTATTTTTATAAATTATTTAACCTTTGGAATAAAATATTTACCATTTTGTCCACATAAATTTGGGTCTTTACGACATATATCTATATAATAATTTGTTATTTCTCCTGATAAAATATTTTTTTCTCCTATTTTTTCACATTTAGCTGTTATAAAACTATTTTCATTTATTTTACATGGTATTAAAAATTTACATTCACTACATGCTGGAAGATTCCCATTTTTAATGATATATATTGTCATTAATAATTTTAATAAGTTCATTATTAACATTATTAATTTTGTTTTTATATTAAAGATAATTTATTTATTTATTTTATAAACTATGAACTATTTTAATGTTCTTTTTATGCAACTTTTAAATGGATTAGTATGGAATGAATTTAAGAATTTTCAAACAACCTATAATAAGTTTTATACAAGCAACGACTTTATAAGTCGTTTTCAAATATTTAAAATGAATTATGAAATTATTCAAAATCATAATGATGACTCTAGTAAAACATTTACTATGGCTATTAATAAATTTACCGATTTATCTCCAAATGAATTTAAACAATTATATGTTGGCAAAACATATCTCTCTTCTACAAATTATGGTTGTTTGCCTATTAATTTAACAAGTACATATGATATTGATACTTTTGATTGGCGAGATTATAATGTTGTAACTCCTGTAAAAAATCAGGGTCAATGTGGCAGTTGTTGGGCTTTTGCTACAACCGCTAATGCTGAAAGTGTTTGGGCTATTCATAATAATGAATTGTTGACTTTATCTGAACAATATGTAGTCGATTGTGCATTTGGTCCTCAATACTTAAATATGGGATGTTATGGCGGTAATATGGATTCTGCATTTAAATTTATGATTCAAAATAGACAGTGTTTAGATGTTGAATATCCATATGTATCAGGACAAACAGAACGTAAAGGAAAGTGTCATAGTTGTGATGAAGTTACTCAATTTAATAAGTGTTTTGATGTTGAACCTAGAAATCAATTGGCTTTAAAGGCAGCTGTAATGCAAAATCCTGTTGTTATTGGTATTGAGGCAGATACATATTATTTTCAGTCTTATTCTAGTGGTATTATTACTAGCCCATTATGTGGAGATACTATTGACCATGCAGTAGAAATTGTAGGATTTGGTGTGGATAATGGAACTAAATATTGGTCTGTACGCAATTCTTGGGGTAAAGATTGGGGTGAGAGTGGATATTTCCGCATTTTGCGAACAGATAGTGATAATGATGCTGGAATTTGTGGGTTGGCACTTGAGCCAAGTTATATTGCGGTTTAAACATGGTTTTGTTTAAAATTTATATTATATATTTTAGTCTATATTCATTTTATATCGTATATATATAATGAATACTACCATAAAATTAAATGGAGGAGCAGCATTAAATAGTAAAGGAAGTGGTAGTAGTAAAAAAAGTGGTAGTAGTAATAGTAGTAATAGTAATACTAGTAATAAACCAAGGCGTAGAGGTCTTCATAAAAAAAAGAGTAAACGTAAAACTAAAAGTAAATGTCCTAAACCATTGGACGGTGAATTAGGTAATAAAACTTCATTACAAAAAATTCTTATGTCTCAAGTTAAACAGGGCATAACTAAATATACATTATTTATGATAATAATAAATGGACATTCATTAGAATTAGAATCAACAAATGGTATTGAACAAGAAGCAAATAAAGATTTTAGATTACCGTTAGATATATTATTTTTAAATGGAATTTATGCGGGATGTACTACATTAAAAGGCGGTTTTAATAGAGCCGAATTAAATAAAGAGATGTTAAAAACTATTAATAAAGGAAAAAAGAAAGGTTATGATAATTTTCAATTAAGTAAAACAGGTGAAAAAACTGAAAATTATAATGTTATATTTAATCGAGAAGGAAACGCATCAATTAGTGAACCATATAATCCAAAAAATAATGCTACAGGAATTATAAGATGTGACCCTATAGATTTAGAATTAACTAAAAATTGTTTTAATTTAAAAGATATTACACCTAATGTATATGTAGATTTAGATAATAATAAACCTACTGACCCTCGTGTTCCTGAAACAGAAACATTAGCATTTATGGATTTAGAAAGTATTTTATTAAAATTAAATAAATATTATGATTTTTTAGAAAGAGAAGCAGTAGAACCGGGTACTGGCATATTAAAATTAGTTATGTGTTGTTATTGTAGAGGAGACCTAGCTCCAGTTGGTTCTAATAATAACATTACAAATTTTGATGATTCAGCTAATAGTAATTTTAATAATGAATCAATAAATAGGGCTATACTTAAAGCATTCACCAAAGATAAATTTTAATTAAATAAAATTGAACCTATTTTAATTATATATATTATAATTAAAATGCTTACAAATGAATCTATTTATCTTGTCATTACTACCTAAAGAGTGTGCTGAATATATGATTGACAAACACATTCATAAAATATTATTGGAAGCAGTTCAAATGCTTTGTACTGCATTACGCGTATTAAATCCAGAAAAAACATTTGATACATGTTTATATCGATTGGCTCATAAAAATCATCCTGTTTCTATTTGGTGCCGTGCATCTTTGGCTAATTTTATGTGGACCATTGAACTTATTGATGCACTACATGATGAATGGCGTTTTCGACATGGTCATAGTATTGAAAAAATGCATAAATCATATATTGTCTCTCTTTACATTAGAGACAATATACCAACTAATTTTCCTGAATCTGGATTAACACCGTTTGCAATAGCTATGCCTGACCAATATAAAGTTGAAGGAGATGCAGTTCAGTCATATAAAAATTATTATATGGGAGATAAGAGAGATATGGCATCTTGGAAACGACGTAAAATGCCAGATTGGTATGATTAAATAATATTTAGATATTATGTAATAATTTATATTAGGGTGCTTCATAGTTATGATTACCTCTTGGATTCCACCCATCCATAGATCTACCTAAATTACGGAAATGTTCTTGTACCTTTTTTGCACTTCTTTTTCTATTATTATTTTCATTACCACTATTTTCATTACCACTATTTTCATTACCACTATTATAAGTACTACTATTATTATTATTATAACTTACGTTTACAGAAATAAAACTTTCATATGTAATGCATACTTTTATCATTTTTTTTATTATTTCTGTTTTTTCTTTATTTAATTTACTATTTATTAATAAATAATTCAATAATGATTTTAAATTAAAATTTTCTTTATTTTTTTCAAGTCTAAATCTAAATCTACGTTTATCTCTTATAAAATGACTATTTCTTACAAAATCATTTAACATTTTTATTGGAGTATTTTTTTCTATCTCTAAATCTTTTAAATTACCTTGAGTAATTAAATTTTCTAAAAAATCATCTTTATTCCTCGAATTTTCAAAAAATTGTTCTATAAGAACACTAAACTCACTTCTCTCTGCCCCCCCCATTTTTTTATGAGTTTTATTATTTCTTTTTTTATATGTTAATTTTACCATATATACTATATATATTATTTAATTACTATAATTTTTATAAATGCGATGAACTAAATAATCTCACACTATGATATAATGTAGTAAATAGTATCAATACTAATATATAAAAAATTGGTTGTGTATTTTATTCCTATGGTTGGGTATTTTATTCCTATATAACATAATGAAACTATAATTAAAATATGTAATGCATAAATAGTAATATTAATATGTTAATCCTTTAATTGGCGTATCAGATAATAGTAACAATCCTAATATATGACCAAATTTATTATATACTCGTGGATTTATTATAAATTGTAAATCAGAACTATTTTTATTTAATTTCATTTCATTTATTGTATCAATTGCCTTATAATAATTTGTATGATCTTCCGTATCTGTTATAAGACTATTTAAAATACCTAGTGAATCTTGTATATACTCTGATTTAATTAATTTCTGTAATTCAATATTAGATATATATTGATTTGGTTTAAAATCATTATTATAAAATACATCTATTATTTCAGTATTGGTATATGGTGTAAATTTTATTAAAGGATGATGAATTTTTATATTATCGACGATTGTTATTAAGAGAATATTTGGTGTAATAAATATGCCTTTTATTCTGCTAAGAATTTCATCATAGATTAACTTGTATAAATCATTATCTATAGTAGTTGTTGACACTTTAATTTTTCCATAAGGAGTGTGTAACATATCTAATGCTAAATGGTCTCCTTGATGAAAATATAATATATAACTATCTTTTGTAGAGATTAATGAAGTAAAACCATCCGACATATAAGATTTATACCCTGTTACATTATACTTGTTATAGCTCATAATAATTGCACGAAGAATGGAGAAAGAGTATTCCATGGTTGAATATATATAAAATTAAAATAATTAAATATTTCAATTTTATATCTAATTTTTTATTGTATTTTTATTATTATACATCATTAATTTAATTTCATCTTTAATCATATTTAGTGTTTCATCATTTTCTTTATTATTTAAATATTTAATAAATTTTTCTTTTAATTCTGGATATTTGTCTTGTTCTTCATTAATCCATTCTTCGAGCAACATTTCTTTTTCTTGATATAAACTATCTAATTCTGATTTATGTTTAATATTCCAATTACCATTTTCATACATCATCAAATATTTATCCTTTAAATTAGATATATAAATATTCATATTTTCTGGTTTGTTTGGATTAAAATGTATTTTTTCTATCAAATTTTTTACACAAAAATTTACCTTTTTTATACAAAACATATAATCTTTTTCTGTTAAATGCGAAATGTCTGTATCTTTATACGCCAACAATTGAATATTATTTTGAATATTATTAGTTGTATTAAATGACCCATTAATTTCTAATTTATTCATTAATTTATCTATCTGTTTAGTTTGACATTCTATTTGTTTGCGTTGCATTTCCATTTCTTGTTCTTTTTGGTCTAATTGAAGATTTAAAAGTCTTACTAATTCCTTTAAATCTTCGTCTTTATTTTGTGTACAATTATATTTTATGTGTTTATAAATAGAAGATTTATGTTTATATGTTTGTCCACAATATTTACATGAAAAATCAGATATTTTTTTTATTTCTATCTGAGATTTAACCATTTGAATATGTTTATTTGTTTGTAAATGTCTATCGTAATTAGAATTATGTATTGTATTAAAATTGCAATACACACATGTATATATTTTCATTTATATATAATATATATTTAATTTTATATTATTACACATATTTATTAAGTATAATAATTATTTAAATAAATGTTATAATCTGGTGGCAAATATGTATTATCACAAATTTCTATTTTTTTAGTAATTACATAATTTCTATCAAATGGGTCTTTATTATTTTTTATTCTATCTTCTATTTTTTTTATATCTGTATAATGATTATTATTAAATTCTTGATGTGAAAAATGATTAATTTTATTTTTTATATAAGTTTGATTGCCAAAATAAGATAAATGCCATCCTCCATTTTTTATTGCAATACAATTTATATGTCTAATTTTATTACATTGTCTATCTATTTGTAAATAATTTTGATAAGTTATAATTTTACAGAAAGACCATTTATTTTCATGTTTTGTATTTAAATTATAATAATACATATCCATTAAAAGCGTATTCATATTAATAATTAATTTTCCATTTTTTACACTATTTAAAACATTTGGGTCTGGTATTTCATCTAAATCTGCAATTATTATAACATCTGTATAAGATAAATTATTTATTTTATATAATCCTCTTGAAATACAATTTCTTTGAAATTG
>Ga0114971_10001195_pt1 | contig 17556 bp, 14 predicted proteins | sample M_140625_MF_Meta_FD_87320 | JGI IMG/M metagenome (GOLD analysis project Ga0114971, IMG submission 87320) | Freshwater microbial communities from Lake Montjoie, Canada to study carbon cycling - M_140625_MF_MetaG | ecosystem: Environmental > Aquatic > Freshwater > Lake | place: Lake Montjoie...
CGTTTTTCAGATCCGTCGCGTATTCGTTTGCGTATCCAGCCGTTGGAAAGTTCTCTCGGGCGAGTTCCGCAGGCGGCCGACGGCGCTTGTAAATAAATTTTCGTAATCCGGATCGTGTCGGTCGCCGAGGACTGTCTGAGCCCCGAGAGGACTTTTCACGGCTGCACTCTTATGCATTTCCGTGGCTGTATCCGCCGCGTTTACCGCAACTTCAGGCTCACCAAAGCAATCATCGTCAACACAACCGAGATCAACCAAAACCGCACAACAACTTGCTGCTCCTTCCATCCACCAAGATGAAAGTGATGATGAATCGGCGCACATCGAAAAATCCTTCGACCTTGTCCATACCTCTTTCGTGTCCAGCGAAACCAGGTTCGTTGCGCAAAGACACTGCCAAGTTCAAGAAAGAAAATTCCGCCAATCAGCAGAAGCAGAATTTCCTGCCGCACAGCGACAGCGAAAAATCCAAGAAGTGCGCCAAGCGCCAAACTTCCAGTGTCGCCCATAAAAACTCGCGCTGGACTGCAGTTGAACCAGAGAAATCCCAGACACGCCCCCGCCATCGCGCCAGCCATCACCATCAACTCGCCGGTTCCCGCCACACTCGGCACCATCAAGAAATATGCGGCGCGCGGACTTCCTGCGATCCAGATCAGCACCATCATGGCGAGACTTGCAATGATCAAAGTTCCAGTTGCAAGACCATCCATACCGTCAGTCATATTGACTGCGTTTGAAGTTCCAGCGATTGCCAGCATCGCCACAATGAGAAAAAATCCAAGTCCCAATATCCAAACTCCAGCAGCAATCGATGGCGGTTGAACAAGCGACTCGATCGATGGCGTCGGCAAATACGTTCGTTGAAATGGCAGATTCAAGACGTGCGAGTCGGCGGAACTTCCCCATCGATACAAAAAGAATCCGATGATCAATGCAAGCCCCAACTGGAAAAGCAGTTTTTCCCATGCAAATAGGCCATCGCGAACTCCAGGCGATCGACGACTCTGCGTCAACTTCAACCAATCATCGACGCTTCCCAAGACTCCGAAGCTGATCACCACCATCAATCCCAAATGGATGTAACGATTGTGAATGACATCGGCAAGCAAGAGCGTGCTTGCGATCAATGCGCCACAAATGATCACGCCTCCCATCGTCGGAGTTCCTGCTCTACTCTGCATGAGTTGATTCAAACTGTCATTGCCGAATTCTGGAGTGTCGCCAATCTTGCGCTGCGCAAGCCAGCGAATCACTCTTGGTCCAAATGTCAGCACCAGCACGAACGCCAACAACGCGGCAAAAAGCGCGCGAAATTCCAACTGATACATCACCATAACGACCCACGACAAACCTCGATCATCGAGCCAACTTTGCGTCGCTTCCGTTAAGTTGTAAAGCATCAGGCAGCCAGTCGTTCTTGGAGTGATGCGAGAAGTCGCTCGAGCGCACAACCGCGCGAACCCTTCAACAAGATCGCATCGCCACTGGCGAATTCACTGACCACCCGCATGATCGAATCTGGCGAGAGATTCGGTACGTGAATAACGCGGCATGTTCCAGCGTCGGCACACTCTTGTGCGCTGTGTGCTGAAAGCGCACCAATAAAAATCGCAATGTCCGGCGGCAATCCACCAACACCACGACCAACCGCACGACCGATTTCTGCATGCAAACTTGGGCCTAATTCACCGAGTTCCAACATATCACCGAGCACTGTGACTCGACGCTGATTTGCTGGAACCATTTCCGTGAAGGTCGCAAGTGCAGCTAAGACAGCGTCCGGATTTGCGTTGTATGCATCGTTGAAAATTGTCAATCCGCCGATCTGCTGACGGACAAATCGCATCTCAGTCGCTCGCACACTCAACAATCCGCGTGCAATTTCTTCGTCGCTCAAGCCGCGATCAATTCCAATTGCAATCGCAGCGAGTGCATTCATCGCATTATGCGCTCCGTCGAGTGCAAGCCGAACGCCAAACTTTCGACCGCAAACTTCGATCTCAAGATCTTGTCCCCCTTCGGATCTCACAGTACGACTTCGCAAACGAACATGGTTCATTGGACCTTCGCCAAATCGAACAACACGAACGCCCGTCGACAGCGCGCCTTCAAGCGCAGCGTCCAGCAATGAATTGTCGCCGCGCACCACTGCAAGTCCGCCTGATGAAAGACTCGACACGAGTTCAAACTTTTCGCGCATAATCGAATCGAGCGAACCCAAACCTTCAAGATGTGCTCGACCAACCATCGTGATCACTGCAATGTCCGGACGAGCAAGCGCAGAGAGCGATTCGATTTCGCCAGGTGCATTCATCCCGATTTCAGCCAATAAATAATCATCGCCTCGACGACCTCCGCACAAAGTGATCGGTACACCAATGTCATTATTGAAACTCTTGGGGCTTGCAGACCCACGAAACTTCGTTGCAAGAACCCCTTCAATCAGCCGGCGGGTTGTGGTTTTTCCTGCGCTTCCCGTAATGCCGACGACACTTGTTCCCACAAGACTCTGTCGCCACGAACGCGCTGTGTCTTGAAGAGCTTTGCGTGTGTCTGCGACCAACAACACCGCTGCGGATGGCTGAGCGCTCAACCGAATTCGTCCCCACTTCGATTCTTCGACAACCAGAATTCGCGCGCCCGCTCGCACTGCATCCAAGAGATGATCGTGTGCGTCGTGCCGATCGCCATAGAGCGCAAAGAAGACCCGACCTGAGAGGTCAGACCGTGTGTCCGTTCCAACGCCTCGGGTCGGAGCCAATGATGTCGGCGCAATAGCCCACGAACCATTCACTGCATACCGCAATTCTTCTGGAGTCATGAACTGAGTTGCTGAACTTCCCCCACTCATCGATGTCGAACTTATGGCATTCATGATCGCGCTCCAATTCCTGCGGTGAAATTTTGTGTGGACACATTTGCGGACACATCGTCCACGGAATTTTTATTCTGTTTCGAAACACCCGCGCACAACTCGTTCAATGCAGCGCGCGCTTCAAGGCGATCATCAAATGGACGCTTTTCTTTTCCAATAATCTGATAATCCTCATGCCCCTTCCCTGCGATCAGCACAATATCGCCTTGGCGCGCCACAGCAATCGCTCGCCGTATCGCCGCTGAACGATCGCATTTGCGTTCAACTGACACGGTAGATTTCGCTGGAATACCAGTAAAAATCTCGTCAATGATCGCTTCGGCAGATTCCGTTCTTGGATTATCACTCGTCACAATCACGTGATCTGCGTGCGTCACCGCGGTCAAAGCCATTCGTGGCCGTTTCGTGCGGTCGCGATCTCCGCCACAACCAAAGACAAGAATAATTTTCCCCGCGCCAACAACTGGACGAAGTGCCGTCAAGACATTCGAGAGCGCATCGTCTGTGTGGGCATAATCCACAAGCACTGCAAACGGATCGCTTGGCGAAGTGACAGGTTCCAGTCGGCCAGGAGGCGCAGATGCGGTATTCATCGCTGCGGCAATCGTTGCACCATCGATTCCAATCGCCCACGCTGATGCGGCGGCTTGCAACGCATTCATCGCGTTATGACGACCAACGCAAGGGAAGTCCACTTCAACATCGCCCCAAGGACCATGCAGTTTCAGCCGAGTCGATCCCAGCGAAACTTTCATCGTGTCTGCGAAGCACTCGGACTGCGGATTCTTCGAGCTACAACGCAAAACGTGTGCGCCACAACCTTCAAGCATTGTGCGATGAGCAGCATCGTCGATATTCACAACTGCACAACTTCCCGTCCGGAGTCGCCGAAAGAGCCGAGCCTTTGCTTGCGAATACGCATCCATCGTTTGGTGATAATCCAAATGATCGCCGGTCAGATTTGTAAAGACACCAACTGTGAACTCGATCTCTTCAACGCGACCTTGATCAAGCGCGTGGCTCGAAACTTCCATCGCAGCGACCTTGCACTCGTTACGAACCATTCGACCTAAAATCGCTGCTAATTCAGTGCCGCCAGGAGTTGTTAACTCTGAAGATGTTCGCGTCACTCCATCATCCGTGACAACCGTTCCCAGCAAGCCACAACGAATCCCACTCTGTCGAACAAGATGCTGAATCAGATATGCCGTTGTTGTTTTGCCGTTGGTTCCGGTCACGCCGATCATTCGCATTGCACGAGATGGGAAACCGTGAAAAGCATGCGCAAGCGCAGTCGCAGCTTTGTTGGCATCTTTCGCCCACACGATTGGGATTCCGCTTTGATTCCAATCCCCGATTGGCGAGGCCGAATCGACACAGATCGCAACCGCACCTTTGGAGATGGCGTCAACAATGAAGGCTCGGCCGTCTCCAGAACTTCCTACGCGGGCGACGAACAGCGTCCCTGCGCCGACTTTTCGCGAATCGTCCGTGACGGCTTGCACCGTGGGATCGAATTCACTAGAGACCGAAACGCCGTCCACATTGGCTACTAATTGCGACAACTTCATGCACCGCTCAACACCTTCATCATCGGCATTTCGCAGCGTTACGCTTCAAGGCAGAATGAGCATTGCGTCACCAAAAGAATAGAATCTGTAACGCTCCTGCTGAGCAACCGAATAGAGCTCCTTCAACTGGTCCATTCCAACGATCGCTCCGACCAAAGCCAAGAGCGTCGAGCGAGGCAAATGAAAGTTTGTAAGCAGTCGATTTGTCCACCGAAAATCAAATCCTGGAGCGATCAGGATGTTGGTGGAAAAGTCCATGGCGATATCGTCGGGGCAACCAGCGGAGACTCTTTCACGAGCGACTGCCAAGTACTCCGCAGGAATTGGGCGAGGGATTGATTCCAAGAGCCGAACGGAAGTCGTTCCCACAACGAGACTTGTATCGTCACAAACCTCAGCCAGTCGCAAGAGATTTCCAGCACTGATCCGGCAATGTTCGTGGTGCATCGGATGTGCAGAGAGTCGAGCAGCCTCTATTGGACGAAAGGTTCCTGTCCCAACTTGCAGTTCGATTGCGACGCGATCGATCCCACGCTCTGCAATTCGCGCGAGCAGTTCGGGGGTGAAGTGCAAGCCAGCCGTCGGCGCAGCGCAACTTGGCATGTCCGATGTTCGAGCAAAGACCGTTTGATATTCCAAACGGTCAACCGACTCGCAATGACTTCCACCACTTCCATCCCTTCCTGCACCCTCCGACTTTCGAGCTTGCAAGATGTATGGCGGCAACGGTGTTCGCCCCGATCGCTCCCAAACAATCGATGGATCGCACCCCGATTGGAAAGAAATCTCCCAAGCCATCTCGCGGCGAGCGTGGAGTTTGATCCGATCCGACTCCAGAACCTCTGCACCATCAGCCGGACAAAGTTGCAACTCGTCCCCTTCAGCAAACCGCTTCGCACCTTTGATCAGCGCGAGCCACCTTCCCTCGGCGGCTTTACCCAGAAAAAGTCCTTCCGTTTCCCGACCATCTGCGATTCGGCGTCCAACAAATCGAAGTGGAGCAACGCGCGTTTCGTTGACGATCAGCTTCCCACTCGGCTCCAAATATTCCACTAAATCTGCGACTTTCCGATGCTCAATTCTGCTGCTTTTACGGTGAAAAACCATCATTTTCGCCTGGTCCCGCGGATGCGCAGGCGCCGTCGCTATCAGCTGGGGATCGAGCGGATATTCCAACTCAGTGCTATCAAGATCGGCGGCAATCGCGGCGTCTTGCCTTGGTGGAACTTGTTGCGTCATGTTGCCTTCCCGCCAACCGAGTCCTCTCTCTTGGATTCGATTCGCGCCCCCGCGCTCATCCTCCGGCCGTTCATAAATGCAAGGAGCGTGATCGCACGACTGCCTGGCGCTTGCACTTCGAGCAATTCAATCGCTCCACTTCCGCACGCCACGAATCCGTCGGCGCGGATTTCTCCCACAAGTTTTTGAGCCCTATCAACCGCAACCTCCACTGGACTCTCGGCCACTCGCGCCCGAAGCAAGCGAACCGGATTTCCATTGATCAACGCGTCAACTCCTGGCCAAGGACTGAGACCGTTTATTCGCGCGCTCACTTCATACGCACTGCAAGAAAAGTCCACCCAGGCATCTGCTCGCGACAACTTCTTCGCTCGAGAGACTTGCGATTCATCCTGCACGTTGCCACAGAGCGCGGCTTGCGCATCGATCGCTCTACTCGGCGATACAGCGCTGCGCTGAAATGCGTTCACCCATTTTGCGACCGTCTCAAACAAAGGCTCTGACCCCAGTAGCGAGAGTCGATCGTGCAATTCTCCTGCTGTTTCTGCAGTTTTTGGCAAAGTCTCTGCTATGGCAAAGACCAGTCCAGCATCCATCTTGTCACAGACACCTATCACACTCACGCCCACTTTCGCATCACCGCCCATCAGCGATCGCTGAATGGGCGCAGCTCCACGCCACGCTGGCAAAATTGAACCATGCAAATTGAACGCCGCGACTCCGTCAAGCAATTCAGGTGACATCCGCTGACCAAATGCAATCACAACGAAAAGTTGCGCGCCAGATGCACGAATGCTCGCACGAACTTCAGGAGCATTTGCATCTGCAGTTCGCAACAGTGGCAGACCATGTGAGAGCGCCCAAAGACTGACCGGTGTCGCTTGTGATTCCTGACCTCGGCCAGCTTTGCGATCAGGTTGAGAGACGACGCAATCAATTCTCACGCCCAATTGTGCGCTGCGCTGTCGAAGTAATTCAAATGGTGCAACTGCGAATTCTCCACTTCCAAAGAGTGCGATCGCAATATCTCCACTCTTCAATCCGAATCCCCCGTCGATTCGAGCGCACGCAATCGCTTTCGATTGACGATTCGATCGATCACCGACATTCGATCAATAATCAAAACGCCATCAAGATGATCCATTTCATGCTGCCAGCAACGCGCCATCAAGCCACTCTCTTCCATTGTGAATGTCTTGCCATGCACGTCGAGTGCTTCGATAATCACATGCGGTTGCCGACGAACCGTGCCACGAATATCGGGAAGACTGAGACATCCTTCTTCATAAGATTCGAGAAGCCCATCGACAACCAGAAACTTGGGATTAATGAATACCTTTTCATCCCCGCCATCCTCGGCTTCGCCTTCTGTAACAAAGATGCGCTTCGAAGCGCCCACCTGCGGGGCGGCAATACCAAGCCCCTGTTCTTCCCTCATGATATGAATCATCTCCGCGACAAGGGATAGAATGACACTGTCGATCGCTTCGACCGAATCGGCACGGCGGCGAAGTATTGCATTAGGGTGAAGAACCAGTTTGCTCATGTCAATCCCAATCCTAGCGAGAAACCGACCGAGTTTGCTCAACAATAGCCAATGAGATATTGTCGAGTATCCTGCCCGACTGTTCAGTGAATCGAGAGGTGACCTTCTGTGATTTTGCCTTGGAAAAAGAACGACAACGACAAACCTGCATTTGTTCCATCGCCTGAGAAGGCGAAGATGTTTCTCGAACGTGCTGCAAAAGCGCAATCGCAATCATCTTTCGATGTTGCGCTCTATTACTTTGCCAATGCAGTCAAAGTCAATCCACAAGAGATTGCAATTCACGAAGCGATGTATGCATGTGGGAAATCATTTTGTATGGGGGGCGGAAAGCCGGCCTCTGGCGTGGATGTGAAATCACTCGACGGGCCAACACCTCAAGATCGACTTGCAGTTGCAGAGCTCTATTGGATGCGTGACTTGAATAATGTTGATCGCGCTTTGGATATGTTGCATGCTGCGGTCAAGGCAGACCAAATTGGATTCGGCGCTTGGGCGGGACCAAAGGTCTTCAATCTGCTTTCTGTTTCCTTTCGCGATAAGCCAAATAAAAAGATGCTCTTGCGCGCAAAGAATCTTTTCGTCGAGGTCAACTCTTGGGAAGAAGCAAAGCTCTGCATTGAACAGGCATTGGTGATCGATCCTTCAGACATTCAACTTGACCGTGAATTCAAGCAAATTCTTGCCAATCGAGCGATTGTTGCAAGCGGCTTCGATCGTGTTGACGGCGGCACCGGCAACTTCCGCGAGAATGTGCGCGATCTCGATAAGCAACGAGCCATGGAAGAACAGGATGCGCTCACTGGAAGCGCTGGTTCGGAAGATCGCAACCTCGCTCGAACAAAAGCGGATTACGACGCAAACCCAACTATTCCTGACAACATCCAAAAGTATTGCACGTCGCTGCGTCGAATGGGAACTCCCGAACATGAAGCCATTGCATACCGCACATATCTTGCGGCATTTGAGTCATTGAAGGAATACCGATTTCGAATGGCTGCGGGCGATATCAAATTGATGCGAGCAATGCGCCAATTGAACGTCGCTGAAGAAACAGCGAAGGCTGCCCCAACCGATGCAACGGCTCAATCAAACGTTGCGCGAGTTCGCAAGGCAGTTCTTGATCTGCAAGCTGCGGAATATCGCGAACGCGCAACTAATTATCCAACAGACCGTTCGATCAAAGCGGAACTTGGTCGCGTTCTCTTCGAACTCGGACAATATGAAGATGCCATGGGATGCTTGCAAATCGCTAAAGAAGAACCCAAAATGCGAGTTTCTGCGGCTCATATGCTTGGAAAATGCTTTGCAGTATCGGGCTGGCATGCAGAAGCGATTGGCGAATTCAAAGACGCGCTCGCAGCGATCGATGCGTCACAGGCAGAACGAGAACAACACATCAAATACGACTTGATGCTTTCCCTCATCGAACTCGCTCGAAGTGAAAAGAGCGGACAGCACGCACGAGATGCTGCGGATATTTGCTCGAGCATCCTGCGCAAGGACATCAGTTATCGCGATATTCGTCAACGCCGAAAAGATCTTGATGAATTAGTGAAAGAACTGGGTTGAGCACCGGATTGAGAACTGGATTGAAAACCGACGCAAAACCACCATCAACACCACTTCGTGTTGCGGCCATCATTCCTGCCCGCCTGAATTCATCTCGATTCCCAGGAAAACTTCTGGCAAACGAAACTGGCAAGTCGCTGCTGCAACATGTGTGGGAACGCGCCGCACTCTGTAAACGAATCCAAGAAATCATTATCGCAACCGACAATGAACTGATCCGCAAGACTGCGCTTGCATTTGGAGCGCGTTGCGTGATGACTCAATCAGATCATCCCAATGGAACGAGTCGCATTTGTGAAGCGGTCGCCGATATCGATGCAGAGATCATCGTGAATGTGCAAGGTGATGAGCCTGAAATCGAGCCCGAACTGATTTCCGCTGCGATCGCAGCACTCGAGGCCGACGATGGGGCATCGCTGTCCACAGTCGTCTCGCCATTTCTGCCCCACGAAGACCCCGCAAATCCCAACATCGTAAAGTGCGTGGTCGGCATGAATAACCGTGCGCTCTATTTTTCTCGCGCTCTCATTCCGTGCGTCCGCGATCTTGGGCACTCTCGCGCCCAGCCGCGCAAACATGTTGGGCTCTATGTGTATCGTCGAGAATTCCTAAATATATTCGCAACGCTTGCTCCAACTCCACTCGAAGAGACCGAGCAACTCGAACAACTTCGCGCGCTTGAACATGGATTTTCAATCGCCGTCGCTCACGGCGTTGCACGATCACACGGCATCGATACTCCAGAGCAATACGCAGCATTTGTCAGCCGCTGCAAGGCGTAATGTTTTGCCACTCTTATGGCTTCGCGGGCGCCGCGGGCTCGCCACGAATTTTCTTCGCCCAACCTGCTGCTCGATCTCGCGTCGATTCATCGCGATCGCTCTTGGCAATTGAATCGATTCGAATCAATGCCTCGGTTGCGCGCATCGATGCAAGCGCATTGCCCGCGGCCTCCTTCGCCCTCGGCTCGGGATCATCAAGCAGCGCGATCAGGTGAGTCGCGACCTGAGCACGCCCAATCGCATCCGACGCGGGTGGTGCCAAGTCCGCAAATGTGGCAATCGCCGTGGGACGAAAGCGTTCAACATGTCCGATCGCTGCAAGCTCTTTGACCTGCTGATTGAACTCCACAAGATTGAGTGCTTTGATCGCATCAAGCGCCCCACTGCGCATCCTTTCGTTTGGTGTCGAGACCTGCAACATTTTCCCAATACCTGCACGAATCTCTGCACTTTGCGTGATCACAGTTCGCTGCTCAGGGAAATCAACACCACCCATCCGAGCGCAGCCTGCGGCAGCAGCGATTCGAGGGGCATAACCCGCATCTTGTTGAAGAACGCTTTGAAGTCGTGGCAGCGCCTGATCGATTGGAGCGACTGCAATTGATTCGGTCAATGTCGCGCGCAATTGTGGATGACATAATTTCGCCGCATCTTGCGCAGACTTTCCCAAAGTCGGCGTGACCAACTCATCGAAGAGTGCGCGGGTCAATGCGCGAGATTCTGGTGAAGCCCACGCTGCGAGCGCTTCGGCAGCTTCAATTCGCAGAGTCAATCGTGCATTTTGATCACGAACCACTTGCGCAAGAGCTTCGCGAACTTCAGCTGATTCACTCGATTTCAATGCACGCACCGCCTGCCTTCTCGTCGCAGAGGTTGGACCATTTTTCATCTGCTCGATCAAGAGTGGCGTCGCATGAGAAACTTCCAAGACTTTCAACACATCAAGCATCGGATCAACAGCAATCATCGTTGGCGGACCATCGAGTTCGATCTGTCGCTGGGCCGTCGCACTCGACACTGGAATCATCACAGTCCGCTCGCTCGATGCGGTGCGAACAAGAACAGGCAACGAAAACTCCATCGGTCCCGCCGAAGTATTGCGATTTTTCTGTTCCACTTCGATCGTCAACAACCTCGACCCCGCGTCATAACTCGAACCGACTTTCACCACAGGACACCCAGATTGATAGCACCACTGCGTAAAGAACTGCTCCAAACTGCGACCGCTGACTTCTTCCAAACACTGCCGAAAATCGCTGGTTTCCACCAGTTTTCCTGCAAATCGAGAAACATACAAATGCACGCCGCGGAAGAAAATCTCATCTCCAAGCATTCGACGAAGCATGTGCAATATGGACGCGCCTTTGGGATATGGATTCGCGGCGCGACTGAAAGTCTCGCCAGGATTGGAATAGACACGCGAACACATTGCCTGCGGAATCGTTGCTGGTTCGCCACGCGGCATCCCACTATCGCCATCGGCGACTCCAGCATTGCCTAGAACTTGATCGTAATAACCATCTACTCCGTCCCGTTCTTCCATCCAAAGCGCAGTTCCATATGTCGCCCAACCTTCATTGAGCCACAAGTGATCCCACGATTTGCAAGTCATCAAATCGCCAGTCCATTGATGGCAAAGTTCGTGCGAAACCAGACCATCCAAATCACCTTCAAGCAACGCCGTCGCATCCATCACTGCGCCAGAGTTCATCGTCGTCGCAGAAGTATTTTCCATCCCACCCGCTGAAAAATTTCGCACGACAAGTTGGTCATATCGATCCCATGGATAGCGATGCCCGAATGCTTTTTCGAAGCAACCCATCATTCGATCCGTATTTGCATAACTTGCTGCAACCAAACCCGCATGACTTGGCCGAGTCCACACCGACATCGGCACTCCGCTGATTGGCGCCGACAATTCTGTGCGCTGAAAATTCCCAGCGACGAGAGAAACAAGATATGGCGCATGAGGTTTTTCCTGCAGCCAGTGCCATATTTCGCGTCCCCCTTCGGTACGGTGTTCGACCAATCGGCCATTGCCACTGACTGAAACTCCCGCAGGCACATCAACAATCATCTCTGTCGCAAGACGAATGTTTGGAAAGTCATGCACTGGAAACCAGTAATGGTTGGACTGCGGCTCACCTTGGGTATGAATCTCAGCCGCCATTCCAGCTTGACCATCAACTCCAGGAATGGCGCTCGAAAATTTCATCCCTTGCCGAGGTTCGCGCACTCGATATTCGATGGAAAATTGCAGCGGTGTCGCAGCTTGATCCGCGACTCGTGGACCAATGGCTTCACGAAGGCGAACCTGAAGAACTCCATCATCGTGCGACCACTCGAGAGGCTTCCCATCATTGCCTTTAACTGCGACGATCTCCATATCCGCAGCATCCAAGCGCAAGGACTCCGCCCGTTGACCTGACGCAGCGACCGTATAGGTTGCCTTGCCATCGAATGCCCGTGCGTTCAGATCGGGAACCTTGATGTCCAAGCGCAGATGCTTCCACTCGACTTGTGGATTTGGGGGGAAGTGCGCTGACGGCACATCACCCGTTGCATGTGCAAGGGTCATCGTCAAACAGAACACTGCAAACAGAGCACAAAAGTGCACGGTCTTTTCAAAGGCGACAACCCTATTTGAGATCCAAATTTTTCTTGGCATTCTGGTCATGTGCATCTTGTACCCACAATAGGCTTGTGAGTACCATCAAATTATGCCCCATTCGGATTCAGATGCCAGTCCAGGCTTCCTTTCGCAGTTTTCAAACAGCGAGGACTTGGGTGAACATTTCTCACCAACACCACCTGGATATATCAAAGGCAGAACTCGATTCGTCGTTGTGATCGGCACCGTGATGAGCGGGCTTGGAAAAGGAATCTTTGCAAGTTCCCTTGCGAAGCTTCTTCAAGACAAAGGGCTCTCGGTTGCTCCTGTGAAGTTGGAGGGATATCTTAATATTGATTCTGGAACTCTCAATCCATATCGACATGGAGAAGTCTTCGTACTTGATGATGGACTCGAGACCGACATGGATCTGGGGACATACGAAAGAATCCTTGGACAGAATCTGTCTCGAAGTAATTTTATGACCGCTGGTCAGATTTACACAGAAATCCTTGAGTGCGAACGACGCGGCGGATATCTCGGACGCGATGTGCAAATGATTCCGCATGTCACGGGCGTTGTCAAGATGAAACTGCGCGAACTTGCGATGAAGGGTCCAAGCGGCAAACAAGTCGATGTCGTCTTCGTCGAAGTGGGCGGAACCGCTGGCGATTATGAAAATGGTTTTTATATCGAAGCCCTGCGCGAACTCGCCTTCGAAGAGGGCGACGGCAGCACTTGCTTCGTCGCATTGACATACATCATCGAACCCGCAATCTTGGGCGAACAAAAATCCAAAGCGGCTCAGCTTGGAATGAAGCGCCTGATGGAAGCTGGAATTCAGCCTCACATTATCGCGTGCCGCGCGAAGAATCCCGTCACGCCAAAGGTTGCCCAGAAAATCTCGATGTTCTCAAATGTGCCTATGAAACGCGTCTTTTCTATGCATGACCGAGAATCGATCTATGTGATTCCTGACGCAATGCGAACCGAAGGTCTTGATCGCGAAATCCTGTCCATACTTCAACTGCATGACCGAGTTGATAATGTCGCAGAAGACGGCGCACGCAAAGTATGGTCTACATTCGCATCGAGATTGAGCGGTCCGCGCGATCACAACATCACACTTGGAATCTCTGGCAAGTACGCCGCCTTGCGCGATGCCTATGCCTCGATCGACAAAGCAGTCGAACATTGCGCGGTCGACTTGAGTGCAACGGTGGATATCCGCTGGCTCGACACATCCGATTTCGATACTGCCGAACACGCTTCTCATGCACTTGATGGAGTTGATGCGATCATCGTCCCCGGCGGATTTGGTATGCGCGGAGTCGAAGGAAAAATTCACTGCGTCGAATTGGCGCGAACGCAACGCATCCCCTTCTTGGGAATTTGCCTTGGCTTCCAGATGGCGGTGATCGAATACGCACGCAACGTGCTTGGATGGTCCGACGCCAACTCCACTGAGTTCAACAGCAAAACGAAATATCCAGTCATCAGCGAACTGCCAGATCAAAAGAGACTCGAAGGAATCATGGGCGGAACCATGCGACTTGGCGCGCAAGATGTTGCCATCACTCCAAATTCTCTCGCATCATTTCTGTGTGGTGGATCCAAGTTGGTTCGCGAACGCTTCCGACATCGCTATGAAGTCGACCCAGCTTTCATCGATCGCCTCGAAGCCGCAGGCCTGATTTTCAGCGGACGGCATCCAAAGCAACCCATTATGCAGGTTCTCGAATTGCCGTTGACTAGCCATCCATATTTTATTGGCGCGCAATTCCATCCAGAATTGACAAGCCGACCGCTCGCTCCGCAAGCGCTCTTCATGGGACTTCTCGCCGCGGCGATCGCCCAGAAGGAACCGGCATTTGCGCAGACTGCTGCGGGACGCCGATGGGTTCGATCCGCTTCGACCGCCAACTCGCACTCGGCTTGACGAGGTCGCATTCGGCTTGAATTCGTGCCCGTGCCATTCTCTCCGGCTTGCCAAGAGACCATTTTGCAGACTCCGATATACTCTGCGATCCTCGGCGATGTAGCTCAGCTGGTTAGAGCGGAGAATTCATAATTCTTAGGTCGGCGGTTCGAGTCCGCCCATCGCCACTGTAAAAAAAGCAGCCCCGCTCGTCCTTTCGAGCGGGCAAATGGAAACCCACAATGACTGAACGAAACACAAGCGACCTGCTCATTCAGGTTGCTATGCGGGCAGAAGCTCTGCCAATCATTCATCTCTTGTCTTTGAAACCCATCGGAAGAATGGACCCAAATCTTCCCTCGGAATTGTGGCAAGGCATTGTTCACGGTCATTGCATTTCTCTGGTCACAAACGGTTGTGATCCCGAATTTGATTGCGATCGAATCGGCACAGAATCTGCAGCGATTGTTGCCTTTCTTGCTTTGCGGATCACCCGCCCCAAACTCATATTCAATGCTGGCACGTGCGGAGGATTCGCATCCCAAGGCGCGACGATTGGCGACATCTATATGCCGACTCGTTTTCTATTTCACGATCAGCGCGTTGCCCTGCCGAAGTTTGATGCCTTCGCGAAGGGCGAAAAAACGACGGCGGACTTTCCAAAGATTCGCTCGGCGACCAATGCGAAGCACGGAACTTGTTCGACAGGATCGAGTCTCGACACGACTGTCGATGAAATGGCTTTCTTCGCTGCAGAATCTGTGACATGCAAAGATATGGAAGCTGCCGCAATCATTCGTGTTGCGCGCGATTTTCAGACACCATTCATCGCGCTGAAAGCTGTGACCGATTTGGTTGATCACCGCCAAACCGTGCAAGAATCCTTTTTGACCAATTTAAAATTTGCAACGGGCCGACTTGCTGATGCAGTTGGTCATGCTGCGCGCGTTTTTTCTGCGGTGTGAAACGAGTGGGATTGAGTGTTGAGAATCCTTAATTTTTCGCAGAAGACGATGGCGTTTTTTGCAATTTCAAAATTTTGCTTTTGAACTTGAATTTGAATCTGAATCTTCGTTGAGATTTACGGCACAGGTTTACGGGCAAGGTTTACGGGCAGATATCGCCTTGAGAATTGCGTATCCCCTGTTTAGGGGCAAAAATGATCGAAAAATGAGCGTTTTTTGCCCGTAAACAGGGGGTTTGCGTGGGGGAAGCTTGGAGGAGCGAATTACGGAGTCCTCGCAGCGCGGAAGCCGACGTTGTTGCCGCTGCTGTCGCTGTCGGGCGGGTCGTAGTCGCGCCGCGACGCGCGGATGTGGTCGAGGGTGCCGCGCCAGCAGCCGCCGCGCTCCAAACGGACCGAACCAGTCGCGGGTCCTGTGGGATTGGACACAATTCCTGTTAAATAGGGCCCGTACCAATCCTGGCACCACTCCCAAACATTGCCGATCGTGTCATAAAGTCCAAGCGCATTTGGAAGTTTGGTTGCAACAGCGTGCGTTGTGCTGCCTGAGTTCGAGAGGTACCAGGCAATATCGTTCATCACTCCGTATCGCGCAGTTGTCGTCGCTGCGCGGCATGCATATTCCCATTCGGCTTCGGTTGGCAAGCGCAAACCAGTCGCACTATTGAAATTTTGAATCGTGTTCCAAGAGACTTGTTCAACTGGGTTGTTTGGCTGCCCAACGAAATAACTCGGATTGCTCCCCATGGTTGACTGCCACTGCGCCTGCGTCACTTCAGTCTTGCCCAGATAAAAAGCATTCGTCAGAGTCACTTGATGAGCAGGGCTTTCATCCGCTAGACAATCCGCATCCCCAGGGCTACACCCCATCATGAATGTTCCACCAGGAACCAACAACATTTCGATGTTGCTTGAGTTGTCGCGAATGCGCCACGCAAATCCACTTGCCACAATCGCAGCGCGAAGATTTGCATCAGTGACAACCGCAGGATCTGGCGCGGCCTCCAACAGCGTTGCCCACGCTGGAACAACTGCCGGGCACTGACCCCAATTCCCCAGAAGGATTGCAAGGTCTGCGCCGTCGACAACATGATCGCCGTTGACATCTCCTGCGCAACTCCCCTGACCCTGCACCGAAGAAGTTGAAAGACCGAAAGTCATGGCGACTGCGGCGACGATTGAAAGCAGAATGTTTGGCGATTTCATATTTGGATTCCTTTAAAGTCGAATCAACCGAAAAACCTGAACTGTGTTCAAGATAACCCCAAGAAGCGAATAGTCAAAAAAAATAAAAAATTTTAAAATTGCCTTTTATATGGCGTATCGGGGATTCTTTGTGGTGCCGAATGCGCCACCCGCGTTGGCCGCCTTTATAAATGACAACGCCCGATGCGCGGCTCGAACGCGCGACCTCCAGTTTAGGAAACCAGTGCTCTATCCAACTGAGCTAATCGGGCTCGTGATATCGAAAGAATACCCCACAACCCCACCCCATAAAGTTGACAATCAGCGCGGCGATCAGCGCGGCTCTTCATAATCTGGATAGCGTCCGCCCGACTTTCGGTCAGCCTTCGCTTGGACGAAATAAAACACGCACCAACCAGAAAGAAAAATGATCCAAAGAATATTCGAAAGCAAGACGAGTTCCATAAGTAAAGATCATAAGTGATTTTCGCGGCAGCTGCGTCTACTCTGACGCTTTCACCGATGGACGATCCCCTTTTCAACATTGTGCTTTGGCAACCCCAAATTCCCCAGAACACTGGCAATATTGGGCGCACCGCAATGGCGACTCATTGTCGACTTCATGTGATTCATCCCATCGCCTTCGATATGGACGAAAAAGCCTGCCGTCGTGCGGGCTTGGATTACTGGGAACATGTGGACTGCCGCGAACACGCATCGTGGGAGGCGTATCTTGCGTCAGAAATGCCAAAGCGACTTTGGCTCTTTACAACGAAATCCACGCGGCCACACTGGAACGCTGACTTTCGCCGTGGAGACCACCTGCTTTTCGGTCAAGAACAAGGCGGAATTTCGACTGAAATTCACGAATGGGTCTCTGCAACTTTTGGTGTCGATCACCGCATCACCTTTCCGATGATCGCAGCGCAGAGTGCACGCAGCTTGAACCTTGCGACGGCCGTGGCGTGCGGCGTCTATGAGGGACTTCGGCAGATCTCGCTCGGAACTGAGGGATTGCCCTCTGCGTATGATCTATGAGCAGATATCGTGTTGGATCGTCGTGTCAATTTTTCTCAGTCCATTTGCACGAAACAAGCATAGAAGGATAAATCATTGAACCAAATCCAATCTCAATCGCACCGCCGTGGCTTCACGCTTGTCGAACTCCTTGTCGCGATCGGCATCATTATGGTTCTCATCGGAATTCTTTTGCCTGCGCTTGGCAAGGTTGCGACGAAAGGAAAGGTGACCTCCACAACTGCGACGATGAACGAGTTCGCAAAAGCGTGC
>Ga0114971_10001198_pt1 | contig 17538 bp, 15 predicted proteins | sample M_140625_MF_Meta_FD_87320 | JGI IMG/M metagenome (GOLD analysis project Ga0114971, IMG submission 87320) | Freshwater microbial communities from Lake Montjoie, Canada to study carbon cycling - M_140625_MF_MetaG | ecosystem: Environmental > Aquatic > Freshwater > Lake | place: Lake Montjoie...
ATTATTCTTTTCGCCGAAGGGATTCGCCGCGACATCGGCGACCTCAAGGCGCGACTCAGCGACTGCGCCCAGAGGCGCGACGCCACGATTAACAGCTGACTTCACCGCGCCCGCGCGCTCTCACCCGCACCATGTCTGCTCCGCTTTCCCTTTCACACGCTGATCTCCTCCAGCTCAAGCGCTGGAACACTCCGACGATCTATAACGGCTGGGAGCAGTTCACCCGCCACGACCCGGCGAAGTCTGGATTCAACCTCGAAGAGACCCGTGACTTCATGCCGCAGATGGGCCCGATGGTGGGCCGCGCGGTGACGGTCGTCTGCGAGCCGAGCAACGCCGCGCACCCGCAGAAAAATTCCCATGCGTGGAGCGAGTATCGGCGTTACGTCGCGAGCGTGCCGGGACCGAAAATCGTCGTCGTGCAGGACCTCGACAAACCCAACGTCATTGGCGCGTTTTGGGGCGAGGTGAACAGCAATATCCACCGCAGCCTCGGCTGCGTGGGCACGATTATCGACGGAGGGATTCGCGACCTCGATGAAATGACGAATGCCGGCTTCAAGGCGATCGCCCGCCGGATGTGCGTGGGCCACGCCCATAGTTGCCCGGTGCGCTGGGGCTGCGCGGTTGAAGTCTTTGGTCGCACCGTGCAGCCCGGCCAGCTTATCCATGCGGACAAGCACGGTTTCCTCGCCATCCCGCCCGAAGATGAAGCGCGCGTCTTGGACGCCGCGCGATTCATGGACGCCAACGAATGTCAGACGCTCATTCCGGCGGCCCGAGATTCCCACGGGAAATCTTCCGGAGAAATCTGCGCTGCGATCGACGAAGCAGCCGGCCGCTTCGGTGCCGCGGCCCGAGAGAAATTTGGTCGTAAGGGCGAGTGGTAACATCGCCTCCGTCAACGCCTGTCACTTTTCTCGTCCCGATGAACCCATCCGGTTTCCTGCGAGTGGCCGCACGCGCCCTCGTTGCTGCTGCGGTGAGGCCACTCGCTCGCGGGGCGGGTCATACCGGCGACGTCACGAAGCAGGGGCCCGATTTTGGGGAATACCAAGTCGAAGGCCTTTTTCGGCCGCACGACTGGCGGCACGCACCTCTACGCTTTCAACGACAGCCCCGCCACCCCCGCGCCCGCCGGCGGCGCGTGGAGCGCGGAGAAAATGTTCTACGACGCGGGCAGCAAGAACTCCTACGCCGCGCTCATCGAGGCCGCACCGGGAGGTTTTCGCGCGGTCTGGGATGGCGGCACCAAGGACCGCTCGCGCACCCACAGCCACTTCGGAAAATTCCGCGTCTCCGACCAACCCTGAGATTCTTTTAGCGATGAATATTTGGTTTTTTGCTTTCGTCGGGCTGATGATCGCGCCGACCTCACCGGCGGCGGAGATCCAGCCCGCGTTTCGGGTGGACGTATCCACGCTTTTAACCGGCCACGGGAAGCAGTTCTTCACTCAGTCGCGCGGCGCGCTGATCCCCGGCGCACCGGCCCGCGTCGTCGTGACTACGCAGGAAACCGATCCGACCGGTGCCCACGGGTATGCCGATCTGTTTACCATCGAGACCGTCGACAACGGCCGCACGTGGTCTTCGCCGCAACGGATCGATTCTCTCCGGCGCACCCGCCTGTCGGAAGGACACGATCTCGTGATGGGCGACGTGTGTCCGCAGTGGCACGCCGCGACCGGACGCGTGCTCGCGACCGGGAAAACCTTTGGATTCCTCGGCGGCACCACAGAGGACCGCGGCCTTGAACGGGTGTCCTATTCCGTGCGTGCGCCGCAATCCGGCGAGTGGAGCGAGCTGCGTGTCCTAACGTTGCCGGCGAGCGATCATGAAGGGCGTCCGTTTCTGGAGCCTAACTCCGGTTGCCACCAGCGCGTCGATTTGCCGAACGGCGAGATCTTGCTGCCGATCCGCTATCGCAAGGACAGCAAGGTCCGCGACTACACGACCATCGTCGCGCGCTGTCGCTTCGATGGGGAAAAACTCACCTACGTCGAACACGGCTCCGAGTTTACGATCCCCCGGGAGCGCGGCCTCTACGAACCGTCGATCACCGCGTTTGGCGGGCGGTATTTTGTGACGATGCGCGCCGACCACTCGGCTTTTGTCGCGCGCGGCGGCGATGGGCTCAACTACGAGCCGTTTATTGAGTGGAGGTTTGACGACGGAAAGGTGCTCGGCAGCTACAACACGCAGCAGCACTGGCTGACGCACAACGAGACGCTCTACCTCATCTACACGCGGCGCGGCGCCAACAATGATCACGTCATGCGGCATCGCGCGCCGTTGTTCATCGCTGAGGTCGATACGGTGCGCCTGTGCGTGCGCCGCGCCACCGAGCGGATTCTGATCCCCGAGAGCAACGCCGACCTTGGCGGCGGATTCGGCGTTGTTGAAGTGAGCCCGGGTGAGACGTGGGTCATCACCTCCGAGATTCCCACCAAGGGAAGCCGCGACTTCAACCGCGTGCTCATGGCCCGCCTCACCTGGGCGGAGCCGAACCGGTTGTTTTCTCCGTCGCCGAAAAATTAGCGCCGCCTCTGGTCGGTAAAAAGAACCACGGCTTTCTCATATGCTTCGCTCTCCGAACGCGCGTTACACTCTCACCTTAAGTTTAATTCCAACACCAGTCCTCTCATGAAGCCGTCCATCATTCTTCGTCTCTGCGCGGTGATCGCGCTCGTTTTTCCATTGGCTGCCTTGGCCCAGTCAGCTGCTGGCGTCATCGAAGGTCGCGTTTACAACGCCGCGACGGGCTCGGCTCTCGTCAATGCCCGCGTCACCCTAGAGGGCGCCGGCCGTGAAGTGATTACCGACGAGGCGGGCTCTTTTCGCCTCACCGGTGTCCCCGCGGGCGAGGCCCGGATCAACGTGGCTTACCTCGGAATGACGCCGCAAAACGCGACCGTCAGCGTCGCGCCCGGCGCCGAGGCCCGCCGTGATTTCGAACTCGTGCTCGACCGAGCGGTCCGAAGTGCTTCGGCGGATACCATCAAGCTCGATGCCTTCACCGTGACCGCCGACCGCGAGATGAGCGCGCAGGCCATTTCGATGAACGAGCAGCGTAACGCCCCGAACATCAAAAACGTCGTTGCCCTCGACGAGTTCGGCGACCGTGGCAGCGAGAACATCGGCGAGTTTCTCCTCTTTCTCCCCGGCGTCTCGATCGCGACGTCGGGGTCGGAGCCCACGACGGTTTCGCTGCGCGGCTTCCCCGGCAATAACTCGGGCCTGACGCTCGATGGCGGCGAGATGGCCACGTCGTTCGGCGGCAACAGCCGCTCGCTCGACCTCCGCGAGATGCCGATGAACAACGTCTCGCGTGTCGAGGTGACGAAAGTCCCTACGCCCGATATGTCCGCCTCAGGACTCGGCGGTTCGATCAACTTGATTTCTCGCAGCGGCTTCGAGTCCAAGACCCGGAAATTCAGCTACAACGTCTACAGTCAGTTTCACAACCACAACGGCCTCACCTTCGACGGTGGGCCGCGCAACCACAATTCCGCGAACTCGCCGCGTTTCATCCAGCCGTCCTTCGATTTCAGCTACCTCCAGCCGATCACTCGCAACCTCGCCATTACGGTCGGTGGTTCGCGCACTTGGCGTTTCAAGCCGATGGAGACCGGCACCAAGGAGACCGACGAATCGCCTACGTGGGATCTCGTGCGGCTCGTGCAAACGACGAGCCAGTGGAACAGCCTCGCGCAGACCTTCAAGACGCTGCAGGGCTCGGTCGGCGTCGACTGGCGCATCAGCCCGACCGACACGATTTCCGCGACCATGAACTACCGCGACTACGGTCTCTATATCACGCGCAGTGTGCTCGGGTTTGGCTACGGCGCGGGCGCGACCGGTGGCCCGACGTTTACCCAAGGCGCAGCCACCAGCGTAGGCACGGTGACCATGAACGGTAGCGGCGAGAACGTCGACATCACCACCCAGACGAAACACTCCACGCTGAAATACCGCCACCGCGGCGATCTCTGGCGTTGGGAGGTCAATGGAGCGTTGTCCGGTTCCGCTTCCGACCGCCACGACATCGACTCGGGATTTTTCAACCTCGCGCCGGCCACGCTCACGGGCGTCGTGCTCCGTGGTGACGACATTCCGTCCTCGGGCGGCACGATTCCCACGCGTTACAGCGCGGCGCGCGCCGGCGCCGCCGTCGATGTGTACGACGGAGGCAACTACACCCTGGGAAACCCGACGACCAACCAGCCCGATTGGAACACCCGCAAGAGCAACCTCCGCCTCGATCTCGGGCGCGATTTTCTGGGATCGATTCCCTTCACCCTCAAGGTTGGCACCGCGATCGACAGCTACACCACTGACCAGCGCCGCTACGGGAAGACGTGGGCCTTCCGCCCGAATGGATCGACCCTCGCCGCCGATCGCCTCGCGAGCCGGTTCGACGTTTTTGATCAGGCGTTCAACACCGATGCACCCACCGTCTTCGGCCAAAAGGTCCGTTGGATCAGTGGCCAAAAGATGTTTGATCTCTACAAGGCGAATCCCTCGTGGTTCGTGCTCGACGAAGCCCAGATTCATCAGGACTTCGTCAATAATTCGCGCAAACTGCGGGAGACAATCACGGCCGGCTATTTCCGCGCCGACGCTCGTCTGTTTAAGAATCGGCTGTGGGTGGTGGCCGGCGTCCGCTACGAACGCACGGACGACAAGGGCACGGGCCCGCTGAACGACATCAACGCCCAGTATCAACACAACGCGAACGGCACACTCGTCGACGGCAATCCCAACCTGGCCGGCATTCAACGCGTGGCGCTCTCCACCGATCCGCTCGTGTTGCGTAAACTCCGCTACGTGGAGCGCGGCGCTACCGCCGATCGTAACTACGATGGTATCTATCCGAGTGTGAACGCGTCGTTCAATATCACGGAAAATCTCATTCTTCGGGCCGCCTATGCGCAGACCCTCGGCCGCCCGAATATCAACAACGTCATTCCGAGTACCTCCATCTCCGATCCCGATGTCGCCAACCCCACGATCACGGTGAACAATGCCGGACTGAAGCCGTGGAGCGCGAAGAGTTACGACCTTTCGCTCGAAAGCTACCAAATCAAAAATGGGTTCGGCTCGATCGGCGTGTTTCGCAAGAGCGTGAAAGATTTCTTCGGCAGTATCAGCACCGCCGCCACGCCCGCGCTGCTTGAGCAGTATGGCCTTGAGAGCGATCCCTCGCTGCTCACCTACCAGATCGCCACGCGCACCAACGCCGGCGATGCGCAGATCGATGGCTTCGAGATGTCCTACCGGCAATCGCTCACGTTCCTGCCTTCGTGGGCGCGCGGGCTCCAAGCATTCGTGAACTTCACCAAGCTCAATCTCAGCGGTAGCAACACGGCCGATTTCTCCGGCTACAATCCGAAGTCGCTCGGCGGGGGCATCAATTTCGTCCGCGGCCGTCTCGCGCTCAAAACCACGATCAGCTATCTCGGCGATACCCGCACCGGCGCCGTCGCCGCGAGCGCCACCGTGCCGGTTGACACCTTCAACTACCAGGCCAAGCGCATGCGCATCGGCGTTAACGCCACCTACAACCTCACGCGCCGCTACGCGCTCTACGCGTCGGTGGTCGACTGGGGCGGGTTCGTGCAAGACCTCCAGCGCTACGCGCCTGGGACGCCTGACTACGCCAAGCCGGCGCGGTGGCAGGAACTGGGCTTCTACACGAACGTCGGCGTGCGCGGGTCGTTCTAATTCCGTATTGCGTTCGAGATGAGCCTAAGGACGTTTTTTGTAGGAGCCCGCTTGCGGGCGATTCAGTTCGTGAAAATCGCCCGCAAGCGGGCTCCTACCTCGATTCAAAGTGCCGCGATTCAAATTGCGTTCAACATGAGTCAAATGACGGTTGTTGTAGGAGCCCCGCTTGCGGGCGATTCAGTCCGTAAAAATGGCCCGCAGCGGGCTCCTGCCGCCAGTCCGTTACGCTCATTTTAAAAGGGCATTAAACAAGCTTCGGCGCAGTGCGTTTCCACTCGTTCATGCTCACATTCATTTTTGCTCCGGCCTCACCCTGATCGTTCCACTTTTTTCACTACTCTTTTTCCATGCAAAATCGATTCCGCGGCCTCGTCGCCGCTCCCTTCACGCCCTTCAACGCCGACCGCTCGATCAATCTCGACGTCATCCCGACCTACGCTCGTTTCCTGCGGGAAAACGGCGTGAGCGCCGCCTTCGTGTGTGGCACGACCGGAGAGGGACTTTCACTGACGCTGGAGGAGCGTCTGGCCGTTTCCGCCAAATGGGTGGAGTCCACCGATAAGAGTCTGCCCGTGATCGTCCACGTCGGCCACACTTGCCTCGAAGATGCACGCAAGCTCACTGCGCATTCGGCGAAAATTGGCGCGGCTGCGGTCTCGGCCTTGGCCCCGATGTTTTTCAAACCGCGCAACACCGACGAGCTTGTCGACTGGTGCGAAGCGGTCGCCTCAGCCGCGCCGTCCCTGCCGTTTTACTACTACAATATTCCGTCGATGACCGGGGTGACCTTCCCCGTCGCCGAGTTTCTCGCGAAGGCGGCCGAGCGCATCCCCACGCTCGTTGGTGTGAAATACACCTTTGAAGATTTCCCTGATTACGGCGCGTGTGTCACTGCGGCAGCCGGTCGTTTTGACATCCTCTTTGGCCGTGACGAACTCCTGCTGGAGGGCTGGAAGGCGGGTGCCCGGGGCGCCGTTGGCAGCACCTACAACTACGCGGCCCCGCTTTACCTCCGCGTGCTGGCAGCACACCAGAAAGGGGATGCAGCCACGGCGAGAAAGCTGCAGGACACCGCGATCAAGATGATCGCGATCTGCAACGGCGTCGGCGTCACGCACCTCGCTGCCTCGAAGGCGCTGATGGCGATGCTCGGTGTAGACTGCGGCCCGGTGCGTCTGCCGTTGACGCAGCCGAGCGCCGCCCAACTCGTCACCGTCCGTGCTCAGTTAACTGAAATCGGGTTCTTTGATTTCGCCTGCCGGCCGGTCTCATGATGCGCGCGTCATTGCGTGGGTGAATTTGATGGGGACTGTCGAGTCGTCGCTCGTCGGCGGGCGAACCACTGTGGGATCGCTGCAGACGAGCGGGTGGGGGGCCACGCACCGTGCGAGTGCTGGCTGAGGAGCCGGTCGCCAATCCGGGGAAAACGAAGGCGGCCCCTTGCGCAGCGCGAAGACTTTACTAGAACCGATCATGTATGCCGATCTACGAGTATTATTCTCAGGACAACCACACGATCTACCAGTTCTACGCGAAGACCCTCGCGCACGGTAAGTTGGTGCCGAAGTGCCCGGACAATCCGAAATTCAAGCTACGCAAGCTCGTCTCGGCCTTTGCGGTGACGAAGGGAGGGAAAAGCGACGAACCCGCCCCGCCCCAGTCGGGCGCGGAGGCGGGTGATTCTGCCGAGGACCCCCGGATGGAAGCGGCGATGGGTGCGATGGAAAAAGAATTTTCCGGCGTCGACGAAAATGATCCCAAAGCGATGGCGCGGATGATGCGCAAGATGTCGGAAATGACCGGTGAGAAGATCGACGGCGAAATGGAAGAAGTCGTGCGGAAATTGGAAGAGGGTGCGGATCCGGATTCGCTGGAAGAGCAGTTGGGTGGCGGTGAGAAGCCGGATGGTGGCGATCCCTATGGCGACGACATGGGCATGGGCGGGATGGGCGGCCCTGGACCGGTCGCAAAAGATCCGCAGGAACGGAAACACCGTTTCAAGGTGAGGCCGCCGCTGCGCCGTGATCCCAAGCTCTACGACTACGAATGAGCCGGGCGATTTCGGCGGGGAGCGGCAATTCTGTTTGAGCCGGCGTGCAAACTAGCGCGGATTAAAAGGCTATGTCGTCTTCGGAATTACTCGCTCGCATCGCCGCCGCCAAGGTCGCGGTCCTCGCGCAAACTGCACTGCTGCATCGCGAATTCGGTCGAGCTGAAAGTAAATGGAAGAGCGATGGCACGCGGGTGACGGCGACGGACGTGGCCATTTCAGAAAATATTTTCCGCGAGCTCGCCACGCAGTTTCCGGCTGACCAGTTCTTCAGCGAAGAACTGGCGGCGACGGAGGCGCCGATCCCGGTGACGGCGCGTTTTTCCTGGGTGCTCGACCCGATCGACGGCACCAACAATTTCGCGTTGGGATTTCCTCACTGCGCGATTTCGCTGGCCCTCTGCGAACACGGGGCGCCCATTTACGGGGTCGTCTACGATTTGAGTCGCCGGGTACTCATTCACGGTGGGCCGGGATTCGGACTCCAGGACGGAGCACGCGCGGCGAGCGTGAAGTGTGCAGCGTTCTCCCGAGAAACGCTGATTGGTTTTCACAGTCCCAGCGACAAACAGCTGATACCCATGGCCAGCGGCGTGCTCTCGCACTTCAAGATTCGCGGTTTGGGCAGTGCGACGTTGCACCTCGCCTATGTGGCGGCAGGCATCCTCGACGGCTGCGTCGATTTTAACGTGAAGATCTGGGACCTCGCGGCGGCGATCCCGCTGGTGCGGGCGACGGGCGGCGAGGTGCATTTTCTCAATGGCGAGCAATTACCAATGCGCGTCTTTGATTTGCAGATGAAGCCCATCATCTACGTGGCGGGCGGTCCCGCGATGTGCGCGCGGTTGCGCGAGCTGATGAGCGGTTAGGCTGCTGGCGAGGCCAGCCTGACCGCACCGCTGCGGATGCGCCTACTGGGAGCGCACGAGAACCGCGAGCATGGCCAACCCGGTTGCGGCGAAGGTGGGTGGCGGTGCCAACGGGCAGCCGCCACGGCTCACACCAAGTAGGTCTGCAGTGGGACCGGATCGAGCACCTTGGATTTGGGCGCTTTCTCGGCGAGTTGGGCCGCAAACCAGTCGCGGGCGGGTTGGTCGCCGTGGGTCAACACGATGCTGCGCGCGCCGGTCTGGATGGCGAACTCTAGGAGTTCTTCGCGGTCGGCATGACCGCTTAATTCGAAGCGTTCGACGCGGGCTTTGATTTTCACCTTCACGTGCGCGGTTTCGAACACGAAGGTGTCGCCGGCCTTGGAGGCAAGTAGTTTGCCGCCGGGAGTATCTGGATCGCAGTAGCCAACAAAACCGATCGTGTTGTGCGCGTTGCCGAGCAGGCCTGAGGCGAGCGTATAGCTCGGAGTGCGCTCGACGAGCATGCCGGAGCTGATGATGTAGAGGGCGTTTTGCTTGGGGTCTTCGCCGGCCACGAGCTTCCGCGGGGTGGGCTTGATTTTCAGGTCCTTGATGATGCCGCGGTTGAAATTCACGTGCTTCGTCTTGCGGCTGATTTCGTCGAAATAATCGGCGAGATCCATACCCAGACCGGAGGCGAAAATCGGACAGTCGACGAGACGGCCGAATTTGCGGGCGTCATGGATGATCGCGAGCACCTCCTGCATGCGCCCGAGCGCAAAGACGGGAAGGAGAAAGGAGCCGCCTCGCTGGATGGTGTCGTTGATGGTTGAGACGAGGCGGGCGACTTCGTTGACGCGTTCCTTACCGATCGGGCGCTCGGTGGTGCCGCGCGTCGTCTCGGTGATGAGCGTGTCGAAGTGGCCGGAAGGAAATTTGGCACCGAGGAGGGTGCGCTGGTTCTCGAAGAGAACGTCGCCGGTGAAGAAAATCTGACGGTGCTTGTGGTGCAGCTCGACGGCGGCTGCGCCCGCCACGTGACCGGCGGGGTGAAAGATAATTTCGATTTCGTCCTTCGCGCCGCGAAAATGTTTGGCATGGCCGTAGGGGAGGCCGTTGAGGCGTTTGCCGATGCGATCAATCTCGTCGTGGGTGAAGAGCGGATAGTCGGGGATGTTGGCCTCGTCCTTCTGGCGCATCATGACATTGGCCGAATTATGCAACATGCGCTCGATGAGCATGCGGCTGGACGTCGTCATGATGACCGGCGTGTTGGGGTGCTCGCGCATCACCACCGGCAAGCTGCCGATGTGATCGAGATGGCAGTGTGTGATGATGATCAGGTCGAGCGTGATGCCACGAATTTTGGAAAGATCAGGGGTCGCCGCGCGGCCGATGCTCTTGGGATTTAGGCCGCAATCGACCAAAATATTGAGGTCGCCGATTTGGACGAACAGCGAATTGGCACCAATGCCGCCGTCGCGGTTCAGGTCTGTGAGTTTCATGAACCGAACAGGCAAAACGATAACCCGACGGAGAACGAGGACGAATTTGCGCGAATGTTTTTTGGGTTCAGTTGCCTGGCGGTTTCATGTCGAAAGGGGGCAAGATAACATGAACCTTCTCGCCGAGTTCATTCACACCGTGAAAACTCCCGTGGGCCTGGGCATCGGCGCCGATGACATGATAGCTGTTGTAGGAAAACTCTTCGCCTGGGGTAAGCCGCGGCGTCTCACCGATGATCTTGTCTCCCTCGGTGACGAGTCGGGTGCCGTCGGCGTGAGCGACGACCCATTTTCGACCTAGGAGGGTGACCGTGTGTTCGGACCGGTTCTGAATCGTAATAAAATAGATGAACGCATGGGGCTTGTCGACCGGCAGGCTCGCGCCGCCCCGGTGATAGTGGAGTTTGTTCAGGCGGGCGGTGAGACCCGGGAGTTCGCAGGAGGAGCTGGACACGCTCTGAGCAGACCGGGAAACGCCGCGTGGGCAAGCGCGGTCTGCAGGGGTTATTTTTCGGCCTTGCCGCACGTCGTGCCGCCGCGCAGAAACGGGAACTCATGGTCAAACTCGCCCTGCTCTCTGTCAGCGACAAACGTGGTCTGGTGGAGTTCGCGACGGTGCTCGTGCGCACGCACGGCTACACCTTGCTCTCGACCGGAGGCACGGCGAAACTGCTCGCCGAGAGCGGTTTGCCGGTGACGGAGGTTAGCCAGCACACCGGGTTTCCCGAAATTATGGAAGGTCGGGTCAAGACACTGCACCCGAAGATTCACGGCGGCTTACTCTGCCGGCGCGACAAGGCCGACCACCTCGCGCAGGCCAAGGCCAACGCCATCGAGCTGATCGATCTCGTCGTTGTGAACCTCTATCCCTTCGAAGAAACGGTGGCGAAGCCGAACGTTCATTTCGAGGAGGCGATCGAAAATATCGACATCGGCGGTCCCTCGATGCTGCGCAGCGCGGCCAAGAATCACGAGAGCGTGAGCGTCGTGTGCGACCCGGCTGATTACGGCGCGGTGCTCGCAGCGATGGCCACGGGAGCCAGCCCGGATGGGTTGCTCGAACTCCGTCGCAAGCTCGCGCTCAAAGTGTTTCAGCGCACCGCGAGTTACGATGCGGCGATCGCGCGCTATCTGGAGTCGCAGGCGGTCGAGCCTGACCTTGAGGCCATGAGTGGATTTCCCCCGGCGTTGACGCTGTCGTGGAAAAAAGTGCAGTCCCTTCGCTATGGAGAGAATCCGCATCAAAAGGCGGCGCTGTATGGCACATTCCACGACCATTTTTCGCAGCTCCAAGGTAAGGAACTGTCGTATAATAATATTTTGGACATCACGTCGGCCACATACCTGATCGGTGAGTTTGAGCGACCGACGGTGGCCATCTTGAAGCATACGAACCCGTGCGGCGTCGCGAGCGCAGACACGCTCCTGTCGGCGTGGGAACAGGCCTACGCCACTGATCGGCAGGCACCGTTTGGAGGGATCATTATCGTCAATCAAACGCTCGACGGAGCGTTGGCTAAGGCTATTGCCGAGATCTTCACGGAGGTGATCATCGCGCCGCGCTTCAGCGAAGAGGCGATGGCCGTTTTTTCGAAGAAAAAGAATCTGAGGCTGATGATTGCCAAGGGTGGCATCGGAGCCGACGCGTTGCAGGAAGTGAGGTCGGTCGTCGGCGGTGTGCTCGTGCAGGATCGCGACCGCACCCTAGGCAACGTGAAGGAATTCAAGGTCGTGACGAAACGCGAACCGAGCCCCGACGAGTGGGCCGCGATGCTCTTTGGCTGGAAAGTCGGCAAGCACGTGAAGTCCAACTCGATTGTCTACTGCCGCGGCGAACAGACCCTCGGTGTCGGTGCCGGACAAATGGCTCGGGTGGACAGTTCGCGCATCGCGGTGTGGAAAGCGGGCGAAGCAGGGCTCGATCTGCGCGGATCGGTCGTGGCGAGCGAGGCAATGTTTCCGTTTGCGGACGGCCTGGTCGCCGCAGCGGCGGCTGGGGCCACGGCAGCGATTCAGCCCGGAGGTTCGGTGCGTGACGCGGAGGTCATCGCCGCGGCTGACGAACGCGGAATGGCCATGGTTTTCACGGGCTCGCGGCATTTTAAGCACTGATCCTCGTGCGCACCGTGGTCTTGGACATTGCCAAACCGCCCGGCCGAGGCTCCTTCATTCAAATCCACTTCTCCATGAGGGTTCTCTTTCGTCCTGCCGTTCATATCCACTCAGCCTGCGGGTGAACTTCCGTGCAAACCCTGACGTCCCATGCTTGAGGTGCTTGAGGCCATTCTGGATCAATTTCAAGGGACCCCGCTGTCCCTCTGGGGACCTTTTTTTGTGTTGTTACTCTGCGGGTTGGGCCTGCCGATCCCCGAAGATATCGTCCTCATTGCGGCCGGTGCCTTGGGCGTGTTGGATGAACGGGCTTGGATGCACGTCAGTGCCCTCATGTATGCGGGGGTGATGGGCGGAGATTCGATTATCTTCTTTGCGGGCCGATATTTCGGCATGCGTTTGCGGACCGTACCGTGGTTCCAGCGGTTGTTTCCCGCCGACAAACAGGCGAAGGTCGAGGTCCTGTTTGAACGTCATGGCTCGAAGGGATTGTTCTTCGGGCGTTTCTTGCCGGGACTACGTGCGCCGATTTTTTTTACGGCGGGGTCCATGCGGGTGTCGTTTTGGAAGTTTTTCTGCTTCGACGGGTTTGCCGCGCTGATCAGCGTGCCGGTCTTCGTGTGGCTCGGTCATTGGCTCTGGGTGAAGTTTCAAGACGACATTGACCAGCTCAATAGGAGTCTGGCCGTGACGCACTCATTCTCGAGGTGGATCGTGGTCGTGGCCGCACTCGCGTGCATCGGCCTATGGGTTTGGTCCCGGCGCGGGAAGAAGAAGATTCCCTGACGCATCGGGTGCACTGTACCGAGCGATTGTCGCTCGCGGGGAACGACCCTTGAGTGGTGAAACGGACCACCGACTGTCCGGCGTTGAGGCCGCTGGTGGTGCGGGCTGCGCTCCAAACCGAGCGGTGAGCCGCGCGAAATTTTCGGAGCCGTGTTTTCCGATTGGCCTGGCAGCGAATTGGTCCACGTTGGGGACATGTTCGATCCCGTTGAGAAACTAAAAGAATTTATCCGCTATCCCAGCGTCTCCGCCGACTCCACGTTTCGGGATGGAATGAAGGGGGCCCAAGTATTCGTCTCGAATCTGTTGGGCTCGCTCGGTTTTACTGTCGAGGTGGTGAAGACCGATCTTCACCCGATCATTTTTGCTCAGCGGGGCGGGGATGCGAGCTGGCCGCACGTGGTGATTTACGGACACTACGACGTGCAGCCCGCCGATCCGCTAAATTTGTGGAAGACGCCGCCCTTCGATCCGACCATCATCGGCAATCGGATCTATGGACGTGGAGCGGCCGACAACAAGGGTCCGCTGATGACGAACATTGCCGCGGTCGCGCAATTATTGGAGGTCAATCCGAAGTTTCCGCTGCGGATCACGTTTCTGATCGAAGGCGAAGAAGAGATGGGGAGTCCCAGTTTCCCGAAATTTCTGGAGAGCCACAAAGACCGGCTGCAAGCGGCGGATTTCGTTTACCTTTCCGATACCGCACTGCCCACGGCGGACCAAGTCGTGCTCACGTGTGGTCTGCGGGGGTTGGCGCTGTTCGATCTGCACGTAACGGGTGCGAAGGGGGACTTGCACTCGGGTCTCCACGGCGGCGTCTTGCGCAATCCGATTCAAGCGCTCGCGGAAATCATTTCGTCGCTGCATACGCCGGAAGGTCTCGTGAACGTGCCGGGATTCTATGCAGAGGTGCTCGATGTGCATCCGTGGGAACGCGCCGAATTGAAAAAATTGGGTGCCGACGAACAGAGCTACAAAGACTTTCTCGGGATCGATGCTTTCTATACTTTGCCGGGATTCTCGCCGTTCGAAGCGCTGCGATTTCAGCCGACGCTCGAGTTCAATGGGATTGGCGGAGGCTACCAAGGGGAGGGGACCAAGACGGTCATTCCGAGCAAGGCGTTTGCGAAAATCAGCTGCCGGCTTGTGCCCAACCAGGAGCCCGAAAAAATCAAGCACCTGGTGATGGCCGCGATCCGGGCGCGCACTCCTTCCGGGGTGAAAATCGAGTTCGTGGACCAGCACAAAGGCGATCCGTACGTGGTGGTGCCGCCTGACCGTGCGAACACCCCGTCGGACCAGTCGCCGGTGCTCGCGCGGGCATTTCGCGCGGCGGACCAAGCTGTCATGGAAGTTTGGGGACGGGCCCCGCTGTATCTGCGCGAAGGCGGCAGCGTGCCGATCATCGCTCAGATTAAACAGGTCACGGGATTGGATTCGGTCATGTTCGGGCTCTTCCTGCCGGAGGATAATCTGCATGCGCCGAACGAGAGCTTTAACCTCGATGTCATGCGGAAGGGGATTGAAACATCGCGGCGTGTCCTCGCGGCGCTGGCTGAGTAGGCTGGCGATTTTTTCTCATAAAAAAGCCCCGGAAAATTCCGGGGCTTTTTCGTCTTTGGGAAAATGTCTGTGAGCGGGAAACTTATTTAGCCTTGATAATGACCAGTTCGACGCGGCGGTCTTTATCCATCGACGCGGCATCGGCATTGGATTTGGCCTCGAGGCTGCCCTTGGAGTTCGCCTCGAGTTTGTCGGCGAGAACTCCCAACGAAAGCAGGTATTTTTTCGCGGCGTTCGCGCGGCGATCACCGAGCCCCAGATTGTATTCCGCCGTGCCCCGCCAGTCCGCGTGACCTTCCAAGAGGAGGCGCTGGGCGGGGTTCTTGTCGAGATACTCTTTGGCCGCCTTCAGCTTCTCGCGTTCGCTCTGCTTGATGGCTGACTGATCAAATTCAAAATAGACGGGCTGGAGCAATCCACGGATCGTGCTCCCATCGTCGATCACGCCGTCGGCCAGACGCGACTGCAACGAGGTGTTGAGATCCGACACCGTTGAAAGATTGCTCGGAGGAGCGACGTTTTCGCCGCCACCCAATGGTCCGAGTACCGTGGCGCCCGGATTCGGACGCTCGGGTTTCTTGCTGCAGCCGGCAGTCAGGAGCGCGGCGCTAGCGAGGACGAGGCAAAGTTTTTTCGAGACAAGTTTCATGAGAAGCAGAGAGGTGTGAACGGAATGAAAAAACGATTGGTCAATCGCCTCCGTTGCCGCAAGGTTTTTAGAAGTTCTTTTTCGGGTGGATGAGCCCCGTTTCGAGCGCAAACCGCGTAAAGCTGGAGAAAACGTCGAGGTTGAGCGTTCTCATGAGAGTCGTGCTGTGGCGGTAAACGGTCTTGGCTCTGATGCCGATTTCAACAGCGAGTTTTTAGGCGCTGTGGCTCTCAGCCACGAGCTGATCATGGGCGTCCCGGCGAAGAATCGCGACCAACATTTTGCGACGGGCGGTGGGGGCTTCGATGGGGACGAGGCTTTTCATTCACTGATGGGGGAACGGGACGGTGGTGGGCCGGCCGGGATTCGAACCCGGAACCAATTGCTTAAAAGGCAACTGCTCTACCATTGAGCTACCAGCCCTCCTATCCGTGGGAAGGAGACAAATGGATTTTTGTCACGGGGGTTGGCAAGGAATTTCGCCCTGAATGAAGCGCGCGGTCATTGACCAGGCTCGCGGCCGCGCATATGCACTCCTGACTTTCATCTCAACGTGGGAACAATCCAGAAATATTCCAATCAGAGTGAGGTAGAACGTATGACCTCCAAAGCTCAAGAAGTTGCCTTCGATCGCGTACTAGTGGATCGATTTAAGAGCGGTGATCAGGCCGCTTTCGACGAGATGGTTTCCCGTTACTGGGACCGCATTTATTCGATGGTTCACCAACTTCTGCGCAACCAGCAGGATGCGGAGGAGGTGACGCAGGACGCGTTTATCCGCGCGCACCGGGGCTTGGTCAATTTCCGAGGGGACTCCGCGTTTTCTACGTGGCTCTACCAGATTGCGACCAACCTCGCGCGGAACCGTTATTGGTATTGGTGGCGCCGGAAACGCGACAAGTCCGTCTCTTTTGATGCGCCTGTGAGCTCCGAAAACGATATGACGTTGGCCGACATCATCCCTGCTGAGGTCGAGTCGCCGGACGACATCGCGGTCAATCAGGAGTTCGTGAACCGCATCGGCCAAGGGATGGAGAAAATCTCGGCAAAACACCGAGAGATTTTGGTCTTACGCAACGTCAAGAATCTATCTTACGAGGAAATCGCGGCTATCTTGGTCATTTCTGTAGGCACCGTGAAGAGCCGCATTGCCCGTGCCCGAGAGAGTCTTCGTTCCAAGCTAGGCGAGGATTTCAAAGCCTAACGACCATACCCATTACCGACCTGACCAACCTGACTAACCTGACCGCTATGAACGACTCCGAATTTATCGAATACCTCAATCTCTACCTCGATCACGAGATCACCGCTGCCGATGCAGCCCGGCTCGAGGCCGAGGTCCAGCGCAGCCCGGAGCGCCGCCGGATATACCGAGATTATTGTCGCATGCAGAAGGCGTGCACGGTGCTCGCGAAAGACTTCAATGACGAGGCGGCGAGTGCTGCTGCGCCGGAGCGCGGACCGCTCGAAGTTGTCGGGGCGCGTCGCTTTTCGTGGGGCACGGGCGTTTGGGGGGCTGCGGGACTGTGCGCGGTGGCCGCGTGCGTCGCGATCGTTCTCATCGCTAACCGCAAGCCCGGGGCGAGTCCGGTGGGCCGTCCGGTGGTGTCAGCCGTTGCCCCTGAGCTCGAAACGGGTGTGATTGTTGGCCGCAGCGAATACATCGCAGCTCAAGCGAGTTTTGCCGGCTCCGTGACCGTTCCGGCTTCGCGGCGTAGCGAATTGCAGCCCGGCCTCGCCCCCGGATCCCTCTCGCTCGGCACTCGTATTGCCGGAGGGGAATCGCCAGCGGAGGGTTCACTTCCTGCGCAATTCGATTGGCTGAGCAGCCTCCAGATCGCGCCCATGCAGAGAATCCAGTTGGAAGGCTTCCGCTTTGAGGCGCGGCCTGCCGAGGCGGCGCAGAACTCCGTCTACGGTGGCCGTCCCCATCCCGCCCAGCAAGGCGTGGTGGAGATGACGGCTTTTCAAATTACGAAATAGTCCGAGAAATCGTCTGCGGCGGACGCCATTCTCCTGCTCACGGCTGCAGCGCGGACGTTGCTGGTCGCTTAGTTCAGCGCTTTTTTGATGAGCGCTTCGGTCGTTGCTTTGGCCCCGAGGGCGAGCGCGGCGTGGCGAATGGCTTGGTCGGCATCGGCACCTTTGTAACCGAGGGCGATCAAGGCGGCGACGGCGTCGCGATGGGTGCTCTCCCCGGCGGGCGCCGGGGAGGCCTCGCCATTGAGATTTGTCGCGGCGGCACCGTCCGACGTGCCGACCTTTGCACGGAGTTCGACGACCAAGCGTTCG
>Ga0114971_10001200_pt1 | contig 17532 bp, 12 predicted proteins | sample M_140625_MF_Meta_FD_87320 | JGI IMG/M metagenome (GOLD analysis project Ga0114971, IMG submission 87320) | Freshwater microbial communities from Lake Montjoie, Canada to study carbon cycling - M_140625_MF_MetaG | ecosystem: Environmental > Aquatic > Freshwater > Lake | place: Lake Montjoie...
ACCGCCAAAGCCACCGCCGCTACCGCCAAAGCCACCGCCGCTACCGCCAAAGCCACCGCCGCTACCGCCAAAGCCGCCATCACCTGGATTTGATAACAATGCAAAAGGCATTTAAACTAGTTTAACTTTTTCTTCAAGTGTCACTCAGACTATTAAAAAAGTTAATAAGTTTTATATATAATTAATTTTTCAATTTTTTAATATATATATATATGGATTATAAACTAAAAAAATATAATTATAAATTATTACAAATACAAAATATATATTATTATTTTAATACATATAATAAGTCAATTCCAGCTAAATACACAAAATTATTGAATATAATTAAATATGATTTTCCATATATACAAGAAGCTACTACTAATCAATATAAAACAATACGAAATAATGCAATTGAATTATCTCAAGATAATTACCATACCCGAACTAAATTAGATATAGGAAGCTTTAATATAATTTTTACTATATTTATATTAACGGATAAAGTAGAATCTGTTATTAATTTTATAATTACAGATAATAATACTTGTTATATTGAAACAATATGTGGATTTACCAATAATATATTAATTAATACCTTGAAAAAAATATGTTATATATATAGATTATTTAAAATTGAAACATATTCAACATATGATTTAGAATCTCAATATTTACTTCAAAATAACTTTAACCTTATTAGTTCACGATTACAATATGAACTTTGACATGATTAAATCTAAATTAATTAAACCCGCAAATATAAAAATAAATACAAAAGATATTATATATTTAAGAAATACATATAATGATAAAATTATTAAATGTAAGTTATGTAATTGTGTTAGTGGATCATTAATAACTGAACTTACACACGAATATAATTGTAAATATTATGTTAATAGAGTGTTAGAAACAATAAAATATAAAACAGTAGATGTAATAACAAAAAATAATATACCACTTAATTCTATTTTTCCAGTATATCAAAAAGAATATTATATTGCAACACTAGAACATCCTATAATCGGAACATATGGATTAGCTTCATGTATATGTATTATAATGAGAGATCCAATAACAACTAAAACAATGTTAGCACATATAGATCCAATAACAATTGAACCATTAAATATATTTTTTAGTACATTTAATGATATACCAAAAATAGATATATATATTATAGGTGGTAATAATTCTAGTAATGATTTAGCAATATCATTACTAAATAAATTAGAAGAAAAATATAATATTAAATTAATATGGTTAATTGATCGTGATAATAATAATGTTTCAATTGATTCTAGAAATGGTGATATTTACTTAAATTTAGATAATATAGATGATTTTATGGATATACCATTAAGAATGTCAAATGCTCAAATATTGTTACCAGGGCGATTAAATAAAATTATTTCTTAATACCGTGAAGTACCGAAGTTAAGTACCCCCTAAAAGGGGATACTTAACTTTTATTCGGTACATTCACGCTAGCGCCAAATACTAAAGTAACCCCCAAAGGGGGTTCTTAACTTTAGTATTTGACGGTACAGAGACTATTATATTTTATATAAAATTGATTATTTTTTTAATTATAAATATAAATATATATATATAATTAAAATGAAATATACTTATTTAGAAGTTTGTTCTGGATGTGGAGGACTTAGTTATGGTTTAGAATGTTCTGGATTAGAGGCAACTGTTTTAATAGAAATAGATAAAACATGTATTAAAACATTAAAACGTAATTTTTTATGTAAAAATATTATTGAAAATGATATGCGCAAAATAAATTTTAAACAATACTATCATAAAATAGATATATTAGCTGGGGGTATTCCGTGTCAAAGCTATAGTATAGCAGGAAAAAGAGAAGGTTTAGATAATGAGGATAAAGGTGGATTATTCTATGATTATCTTAGAGCATTAGATGAAATAGATCCATATATGTTTTTAATTGAAAATGTAGAAGGATTATTAAATCATAATGATGGAAATACATTTAAATTTATGATAGTTGAATTAGAAAAAAGAGGATATACTATTCATCATAAATTATTAAATGCAATGAATTATAATGTTCCACAAAAAAGAAAAAGATTAATTATAATTGGAACAAAATTTAATGTTAAATTTAATTTTCCTGAACCAATTGAAAATATATTAACTATAAAAGATGCATTTGAAAATATTCCAGATAGTGCTGGTATTGAATATTCAGAAGAAAAAAAGAAAATAATGAAATTAGTTCCACAAGGTGGATGTTGGATAAATTTACCATTAGATATTCAAAAAAAATATATGGGAAATAGTTTTAATTCAGGTGGAGGAAAACGTGGTATTGCAAGACGATTAAGTTATAATGAAGCATGTTTAACTTTAACTACATCACCGTGTCAAAAACAAACAGAAAGATGTCATCCAATTGAAACAAGACCATTAAAAACAAGAGAATATGCTAGAATTCAAACATTTCCAGATAATTTTATTTTTGAAGGTTCAACAAATAATATTTATAAACAAATAGGTAATGCAGTTCCATGTATGTTAGGATTTTATATAGGATTACAAATTAGAAAATGTATGGATGAAATTTATATTAAAAAATTGACAAATGATATATTTGAAGGATATATATTAAATATAAAAAATAAAATGGATAATATTGAATTATTAATTAAAAAATTTTATATGAATAATATGATTCAATTATATATAAATGATGTTGATTATAAAAAAACAAAAATTGATGAAATAAAAAAAGAATCAGATAAAATTGCGTATGGGGTTACAGATGGACAATGGAAAAAATTTGATATTGAACGTCTAAAAGATAAACAAATTAATAATAAGATTGGTGAATTACATGAATATTTATTACAAAATTGTAATAATTATTGTAAATCTAATTTAGTTGATAAAAGTTTAAAAGTAGATATTATGAAAAAAGATAATACTGTATTTTTAGAAATCAAAAATAAGTATAATACTATGAATTCAGCTGCAAAAAATGATACAATTGAAAAATTAAAAAAAATTAAAGAAAAATATCCAGATGCAATTTGTGGAATTGGTATTATTAATGGTTCAAATCATATTAAAAAAATATGTGAAAAACCTGAAATATTTGAATATTCGGGAGAAGAATTATTTAAATTAGTATTTAATGATTCAAATTATTATACAATTGTTAAAGATTGTATTGTAAATTGTTTGAAAGATTGGATAAATGAATATAAAGAAATAAAAGAAACAAAAGAAACAAAAGAAACAAAAGAAACAATAGAAACAAAAGAAACAATAGAAAAAATAGAAACAATTTCAGAACAAATTTATTCTATTATAAATACATTGATCTATAATTTATGTAATCATATTCAATTAGAAAATACAAAGTTATTTATTCTTTATTTTGCAAAATTAGATAATTCAAATGAATTAATTAAATATATTGATAAATATAATTATCCAAAATTATCTGAAAAAGAAAATCAAAAATATATAAATGAAAATATTATTATTACTAAACCAGAGATTACAACTAGGTCTAATAAAGGTAAAAAACAACATATAATATTTAATATGTATAAATTAGTATCAATATTAAATAAATATAAATTAGAAATAGATAGTAAATTATCTGAATTTTTAATTGAAATTAAATAAAATTATTTCTTAACAAATTTCTTTTTTACTTTATCCTTATTTGCAGCAAATAATTCTAATAAATCTTCTTTAGATGATTCTACTTTATCTTTAGGAACACTGACATATGTTTTATCTTCTTTTAAATAATAACTATCTTTAATCAAATTATAACACAAACTAATTTTCTTATTAATATCTTTTGGATACAAAAATAGTAATTTGACTAAATCCATATCTATTTCTTTAGTATATTTATCAATATTACGATATTCAATATTATCACCAGATATTCTTTTAATTACATCACCATATTTTGACGTATCTTTATAATATTTATATTTTCCTTCTTCACCTATTAAAATTGCATTCGCATTAGTATCTGTTGTTTTACTTTTATTTTCTAATAGTAAAATAGCTTGTGGCAAATCAATATCTTTATCTGTAATACTAACATATTTATGATCTTTTTTGTTTTTAGTTTCATATTTAACCGCTAACCCATATCTAGTAGTAACAATTAATAATTTACCGTCTTTATATTCACCTAATTCAATACCTTCGGGTTTACTAATAATTAGAGAAGATATTGATTCTAAATTTTTTTGTAATATTTTCCAATATTCAGTTAAAATAGGAACTTTTTTCTTTTTCCCACCTGCAATTTCATCTAATATTTTTTCAGTTTGTGCAGTAAAATGAATATCCATAAATTGAGGAAACATTTCTATTAGAATTTTAGTAATATTTAATCCTAATTCAGTTGGAGTTAATCGTTTCTTTTCTTTACCTAATGTAACTTGTTTAGATTCTTCAATTAAACTAGAATCATTTAATTTAATAATTTTTTGATCATATGTTAAACCATCATGATCTCTTTCTTCAATATACTTTCTGTCTTTTATTTTAGTAATTAATGCAGCATAAGTACTTGGACGACCAATTTCTAATTTTTCTAAATCTTTCACTAATGATGCTTCACCATATCTTCCAGGTGGTGAACTAATTTTTTCATTCATATATATCCCTGTAACTTTTACACTTTTTTTTGATGAATCTAATGTAATTTCATCTTCTGTATTTTCTCCATAGACCAATAAAAAACCAGGTTTATGTAATCTTTCAATTGATCCCTTAAATGTAATATTAGGATCACCTGAACAACTAATAGTTACATCAAATACTTGATATACTGCAGATGTCATCATACTAGCAATTGTTCTTTTCCAAATTAAATTATATAAACTTGAATCATCTGAATCTTCTTCAGGATGGGTTGGTCGAATACATTCATGGCCTTCTTGAGCACTAGCACTTTTAGATTGATACGTTCTAAATTTATAATTTTCTGTAGTGTATTTATTAGTAATAACATCTTTAATTGGATTAATTGCTTCTTTAGAAATACTAGGACTATCGGTTCTCATATATGTAATTTTACCTGCTTCATATAAACTTTGAGCCATTTTCATAGTTTTTTGAAGATCATATTTTAATTTATTACTACTTTCTTGTTGTAAAGTAGATGTAATAAATGGTGGTGGTGGATGTTGTTCACGTGTTTTTTCTTTTAATTCTACTAATTCATATTTACTATCAATTAATCGTTTTAAGATTTTTTTAGCATCTTCTTCTGAACCACGAAATAATTTATTTTTATAATATAAATTTAATCCAATCTTTTTCCCATTAATTTTTACTTCCCCATGACCATTAAATTCTGCTTCAGGTTGAAATGTTTTAATTTGATTTTCTAAATCTACCATAATTCTAACCACTACTGATTGAACACGACCTGCACTTAGAGCACCAGAACCATATTTTTTCATTAATACAGGTGATATTTTATATCCTAACATCCGATCTAAAATTCGTCGAGTTTCTTGGGCTTCTACTAAATTATCATCAATTAATCTAGGAGTGTCTATAGCTTGTTTAATAGCAGTACTTGTAATTGAATTAAAAGTTATCCGATGATACTCTTTTAATTTAAGTACTTCTTTTAAACCTTGTGATATTGCTTCACCTTCACGATCAGGATCACTTGCTAAATATATAACACTTGCATTTTTAGCAGCACTTTTTAAATTAGAAACAACGTCTTTTTTATCAGACATAATTTCATATGTAGCTTCAAATGTAGTTTCATTATAAGATAAAGTTTTCTTATCTAAATCTCTAATATGTCCAACAGATGCTTTAATTAAATAATCATCAGATAAAATACTTGATATTTTTTTGATTTTACCTGGTGATTCTACTATTATTAATTTCATATTACTGTATCTATTATTATATATAAATTATTCTATATATAATAAAATTTTCAAGTTTAATAAAAAAAGTAGCCTCCTTTTGTTTTTTTAATCGTAGCACTAACTGTTTTTGGAATTGCAGGCGTTACTATTTTAGCTACAGTTGAACTTGGTGTTGCACTTGGTGTTGAACCTGGACCAAAATGTGTATACCAATAATATCCACCACCTAATACAATAATTGCAACAACAACACCTATTATTATATTTCTTTTTGTATTATCTTCTTTTGGTTTTTTAGGTGGAGGGACAAATGGTATTGGAACTTCATCTCTAGGTGCCCAAAAATCATCGTCTTCTTTTTTTTTAAAAAAATTAGCATTATCTTCTTCTCTTTGTTGTTCTAGATATCTTTCTGGTGGACATAACCTAAATGAACTAGGTGGTGTATTATTTGGGTTATATCTAGGAGCATATGGATTATAAACACCTGAATTTAAATTTTTTACCCATGTGTAGAATTGAGGCTGACAAAATAAAAAATTGTTATCAATTTGTTTACTAGCTGCAAAAGTTATAAGTCTTTGATTATTATTAATTTTTTCAATCGTTGGTAATTCTACTAAAAAATAATTAAATGAATGATCACGATTTGAATCTGCAGCTGAAATACCTGAAAAATCAGATTGAACTACTACTGCATAACAATTTTCTAATTCTATACATTTACTTAAAGCCTTTTTAAAATCATCCCAAGTATTAGTATTACTTAAATCACTATACTTATATTCATCTGGTCTTAGAAAAAATTGTTTTACAGATGGGTCAGGGTCAGATTTATATGAATCTTTCATAGGATCTACTGTTGATGGTATGGTAATTGGTAACATATTTTTATATAATGTGAATTCTTTAGTTATATTTGGTAATGTTGTAGCTACAGGTGCCTTAGTATTACCACCGCTAGTAATAGTACTAGAAGTACTATTTGTACCAGTACAATCTGGTTTAAAATTTGGATTTGGATTATATGTACATCTATAATTGTTTTGCTTGTATACATAGGGCATATACTCAATAAATGTTTTTTTCATTAATATATAATTATAAAATAAATTTAAGAAACATATTTACCAATCATATTAACATATAAATTACCTTTTTTTATTATATTTAATAAATTATTTATATCATTCAATTTAGTTGACTGTAATAATTTTATTATTTTAGAAGGTATTACTGATTCATTATTTAATATCATATTCCCATAAAAATATAAATAATCTTTTGATGTTTGAAATGAAAATGAAATTATATTATGTAATGATTTTTTTGAATTTAAAAATGATGTTCTCTTAATTTTTTTTGTTAATATAAATTGTAAAATTAATTTTAAACATTCTTTTATATTATTTGGATCTGCATCTACTTTAATAAATATCATACCATTATATTTATCACCACTTTTAGTTAACATACTATCACTGTCTATCCCATAACATAATCCACGTTTTACACGTAATTCATTAAATAAAATACTCATAAAATTACCCGTAAGAATATGATGTAATAAATTTAATTGATATTTTTGTAATTCAGTAATACCAGATACATAAAAATTTATCATCATTGTTGTTTGAGATGGATTTGGTGTTGGTTTAATATACATTGATGGTGGTGTAATTATATCATTAAATTGAATATCATTTGTTTTAATACCAGTTCGAGGATATTTATTAATTAATTTTTTTAAATAATCAGTTATTATAGGAATATTTATATTCCCAACTACAATAAATGTAGCATTATCATAGTGATAGTATGTATCAAAAAAAGTTTTTAATTTTTTAGCATTTATATTATTTAATGTAGTTTCATTTCCAATAATAGGTAATGAATAATGTTCATTTCTTTGATTATATATTTGTCTTATAGTTGATTCAAATAATTGTTTTTTTGTACTCATTTTATCTCCTTTCATTTCTTCAAATATTACATCTCGTTCTTTATTAACATCTTTTTCTATAAATAATGGTCTTGTAAAAATCATAAATAATAAAAATATTAATTCTTTTGTTTGAGATACATTTCCATGACATTCATAATATGTATAATCTCTAGATGTTGCAGCATTATACGATATACCTAATTCATCTAATTTATTGGTCATTTGTTTTGAATATTTATTTTTTTTAAATAACATATGTTCTAAAAAATGTGAAATTCCACGTTCTTCTATTTTTTCATATGCACTACCAACTTTAATAAAAAATCCTGTGGATACAATATTTGAACAAGGATAATTTATTAAAGCACATCGTAGATTATTAATTTTAACAATATGGGGTTGTATTATATTTGATTCAGAATTTTTACTCATTATTATTATGTTATAAATAAAAATTGATTATTTTAATTAATACATTATATATTTTAATAATAAAAATGAAACCGATAAATCGAGTAGATATGCAACAACTTAAAGAAAAATATGATGAAGGTAATAGGATTCAATTTATTAATCAAACAGTTGCAAATATTTATAGTATGGCAGTAGCACATGCTAGATCTAAGATTGATAAATCATATAATTATTTAATTAATCAAGATCCATTAATTGTTAAATATATACCCGATATATTAATAAAACTACAAGAGCTTTTTCCAGATTGCTCTATCACACATACATTAATGGCAACGGGTAGTGATGGAAAAATGTATGATATATCTAAAATAGATGATTCTATATTACATTTAATTAATAGTGTAAATAAAGAGTCATATATAGTAATTGATTGGAGTTAAGATTTTTTTTATATTATAAAAAATTGAAAATACAAGTATATATTAATACATTAATAATTGTATATTAAGCTTACAATGGATCCGACCAAACTTTCTCAGCTCTTTGTGACGTCCCTTTTATCACTGGCAGGTAACAGCAGGTTGCCTCCCAAGTTATCAATTAAAAATAATACTGAACCAATTAATCAACATGATGCTAATATTAAGATGGAATCAGATGTGCAGAATTATATGAAATCCGTACCTGATTTTAATAAAAAACTTCACGATTCTAAAATGAAAACTAAGTTTTTAACTGATATTAAAGATATTATTGATAATAGCGAATCTCTTATTAAAAATATTTATTATAAATTATGGGAAAATTTTCTTACTAATTCGACTGACAATAAAGAAAATATTGAACTGATGGACAATCTAATGGAAAAGATTACAAATAAGAAACTTAAATTAGAAATTACAAACAATAATCGTACGCCATCAAAAATTAAGAATAGTTTAAAAACTATTCTTAATATTACGCCTCCTTTTGAAAGTATTTTTACTACCGAGGTATTAGATAAGAAAGAACAGATGCTGGTAGATATTGCAATTAAAAAGAATGTAGCACATACAAATACATTGGATGGATTTCTAGCATTGTCCGACTTTAACAACGATGAAGATATTACAATTAGTATGTTTTATAATGAAATTATTAAAATTACTGATGCAAAAATTAGGAATGAATACTATAATAAATTTATGAATGAACTTGTAAGTAAATTAACAATTAAAATTGGTACTACTGTAAAATTACTACCAATTGACAATGATAAAATTAAAATTACTCAGCATATTTTTGCCCAAGTTTATTTGTATTTTATTAATTATGAAACAATTAAAGTTGTATCTGATAAAGTAATTAAATATATTGAATTGAAAAATTATCAATGGTATACGTATCAAATTAATGAATTTCCTACAAAGTTGTGTCCTAATTGGGTTTTCAAACCAAAGGGATTTCAATTAGATGAGTGGCAAAAAAATACAATTAAGATTATTGATGAAAAGCAAAATGGTTTGCTGAGTTTGCCTACCTCTGCGGGTAAGACAATTATTTCAACATATATTATTCGATCATATACTAATGTGGTATATATTGTTCCTTCTGTTTCATTGGCATATCAATTAACGGGAATTATTCTAGCATCATTGCACGATCGGAATGATGATACTAAGAATGTTAGATTAGAAACGGAGGGTACATCATTTAAAAAGTATCCTTCTAAAGAAGATAATGTAATTGTAGCTACACCTATTGAATTTTATACGCTACTAAAAAATAGATCAATTGAACCTAATTTTGATTATATTATTTTCGATGAATTTCACAATATTGTTGATCCATCAATTGGTATCTATATTGAATATATTCTCAAGTTTGCTACTTATTTCAATATCCCAATTATGGCACTTTCTGCTACTATTCCTAATTTTACTGAATTAAAACAGTGGTTGGAGAAAATTATTGGTAAGGAAATTTTTGGTGTTTATGAAGATAAGCGATTTTATCAATTAAAGAGATTTATTGGAAAAGATAATAATATTTCAGAAATTAATCTATTAGAGCATATGACACCTGAAATTTTGCAAGATCCTGAATTTAAACAAGTTGGTTTGTATCCTAAAGACTATATTAATTTGAGAGATGAAGTATTTAAACATGTTACTATTCCTGAGTTAGTAGTAGATGAATCCTTACCTGAGATTGTATCTTTAGATAGATTACATGTATCTGAAAGTACTATTTTTAAGTTTCTGAAAACTCAATCTCCTGAAATTCTTAAAAATATTTTTTCATCTGAGTCAAATGTAAATATGAGCTCATTAACTATGTGGTCATTATATAATATCCTTAAGGACTGCAAAAATAAAAATATGTTACCAATGCTTATTTTTAAGATGGATTCTGAAGAGTGTATTACAGTATTTAATACAATGTTAAGTATGTTAAAAGATTATCAGCATTTAGTATATCCTGATTATAATGGTGTTAATAAAATTATTAAATCATTTTATGATACCCTTGAACGTGAGGAAAAGAAAATAACACTTGAACGTGATAAGCCCAAGTCAAAAGATAATACAACTGGGGAAAAAGAAGAAAAGAAGAATATTGGGCCAATGGATATTGAAGAATTAAAAGAGAATTTAAAACAATCATTATTTGAAAATTCTATAAAAGAACAATTAAAAGAATGGTATGCTCAATTTATTATGACAAATATTGATGATGATGAAAAAAAGATTGCATATAAAACAGTAGATGATAAGTATGTTCCTAAAATAGAAATTGATATTCAGAAGTTTAATAATGCGTATGGTTCTAAAATAACCGAAGCAGAAATTATTCAATTACGTAAGAAGCATGCAAATAAAGAATTGAGAATTTATAATAATGTTGAAAATCTGCGTCTTCGTAATGTATTTCAATCTCACCCTGAATGCAGATTTATGGCAACTGCCGTATCATATGAAGAAATGAAAAAGATTAAAAATAAAATTAATGCTGAAATTACTAGAGATACACGTCTTAAAAAGGGTCTGCATGCCCCTGTGATTAAAATTAATTATGATCATCCATTTTTGGTTGGTATTGAATATGGTATTTTATGTTATTCTAAGCTGATTGATCCCGCAATGCAACGTGTGTGTCAGCAATTAATTAATTCATTTCCATTTATTACATTTTCAGATAAATCTTTGGCAGTTGGTATTAACTATCCGATTAAGACAGTAATGTTGTTAGGAACTATTGGTAAGGATAAACCATTGGAAAAGATTGATAATACACTAGCACACCAAGCGTGTGGCCGTGCTGGTCGCCGTGGGCATGATAAAGAGGGTAATATTATTTATGCTGGTGTTGATATTAGTAATATTTTAATTCCTAAATATTCAGTAGTTACACGTAATTCAGTTGAACGAATGAATGAATTGTTAGATGGAGAATCAGACGAATTTAAAAATTATATTTTGAATGAAGTTCGACCTGAAATTCCTGAAGCAATTTGGAAATGTATTAATTCAATTGATATTGATAAGTTAGCATTAGAAATGTATAATATGCAAACTATTCAAGATATTGATCTGACATCATATGTTGAAGATGATGTATATACTAATACAGTTAAATCAAATATTCGATCATTGGAACAAATTAAAGAAGAACTTGTTGCAAAAATTACATTTAAACCAAAGGTATCAGTTCCTTCAGAACAAAAAATCCAGGTAATTGAAGAGTTATCTAGTGAGGAAACTAATGTAAATAAATATAGTGATGATGAAAATATCACCTTTACATTAGATATTGATTATACTCAATGTGAAAGTTGGGAAGATGCATTTGATGCAATGGAAGCAGAAAATAAAAAAATTTTAGAATCTAAAAAGGCGATTGCTCTTGCTGAATCATCATTTATGTAAACTTATTCTTCTAATTTAATGTCTCCAGGAATTACAATTCTATAATCAATTTCTTTACCTGATGTAATATTTGATCTAATTATTTTAAATAGATCTCCAACTTTAGCACCATAAAATCGTGCAATGGGATCATTTAGTAATATTTTCTTCATGTCTTTTGGATGATGATTAAATACTGTAAAATATTTATCTTTTTCTTCAGGGGTTAATAATATATGTTGAGGTACAATATTGTGATCAATAATAACAATTAATAATTCGTCAATAGTAAATACTTCTGTATTTTGATATTCTATAATTTGTTTTATAGCACGTTCACTTAATTTATTAATAATAATAAATTTATGAGTATCTGTATTTTTAGTTAAAAAATTTTCAATAGATACTTCTTTTTTTATTGTGGTTAAAAAACTATTTATAAATTTAATACCATATTTTTTATTATCAAATGTAAATAACATTTCATCGTCATTTATTGATGGTAATATTTTACTAATTACTTCATCTACAGATTTTGTTGTATATTTACGTTCAATGAATATTCTACATAATGTTTTAATAACAATATTTAGTTTTTCTTTTTTATTAATTATTATATCATTTGTATTAATTATTGATTCGCTCATTTTAATATATATATATTTATATTTATATTAAATTAATTAAAATCAATTTTTTTTATTTAAATATAATATGGATATAAATAATTTAATTGTAATATTGTCAATTATAGCAATTTTTTTAATAATATATAGAATGTTATTATCTACTGAAGATTTTGAACAAAATGAAATATGTGATTATAATTCTTTAGAACCAAGTGATTTTTGTAAATCTATACAAAAAGGATGTACTGACTTAATTAATGAAAATAATAATTTAAATAATAATATTAATAGTAATTGTACAACACTACCAACTGATACAAAGGATATGATTGACACCGCTATTACATGTAGTGATACTGTAAATAAAGTAATTATGAATAATTATGTCCAAAAAGAAGTATGTTCTCAAATTAAAAATTTTCCACCATCACCAACAATAATAAATGAATCTTATTCAAATATAGTGCAAGATAATTCTTCTACATATAAATCTTTAGATTATAACAATGAAGATAAAATATTTTTGAATGGAGGTAAAAGATTTGCGCCATTTTAATTTAAATTAAGAAAGATAAATAAATATCTTTCTTAATTACATGAAGACATTAAAAATAATTTCAATTGTTTTAATTGTTTTGTATATATTATATTGTTTAAAAAGTATAGAAAATTATAATGATTATTCATTATTTCAACAACCACGAATTAAAGAAAGATTAGAAGAAGACGCGACAGATGAAGTTGAACCTACGACAAGTGCATCTACGACAAGTGCATCTACGACAAGTGCATCTACGACAAGTGCATCTACGACAAGTGCATCTACGACAAGTGCATCTACGACAAGTGCACCTACGACAAGTAAAAAAGATACAAAAAGAAACATTGAATTTAAATTAAATTTAAATATTACAAATATAATAATAATAAAACAAGAGTTATCTAATTTATTATTAATATCACCAAATAGAATAACAAATATAATTTTATCAAATTGTGGACAAGTTTGCACTACCGTAAAATTAACTATTAATATAGCTAGACCTAATATTGATAAATATACAAATAATAATAAATCATCCACACAAATTATTAATATTTTTAAGAATATAGTTGAATCATACTACAAAAAACAAATAGTGAATATATCTAATACCCAAACATCAAATAATTCTGGAACGACCCCAGTCTCACAAATTTCTACAAAATATAATGATTCATCTTTGATATTAAATGAAGATGATGATGATGAATATGAATATGAAGATGAAGATGAAGAAACACCAACCATACCGATAAAAGGATATAAAACAGATGAAGAAGATACACCACCCACACCAACTGAAGAAGATACATCACCCACACCAACTGAAGAAGATACACCACCCACACCAACTGAAGATATACCACTCACACCAACTGAAGAAGAAACCCTAATTGATCGTGGTCCTGAAGGAAAACCATCAACACAACATGATGCCATAGAATTCAATGAAAATGCTTTTACCCAACCAAGATTAGAAAGATTTGAAGATAATTTTATATTAATGAATATAAATATTGAATATGGAATTAAAATAATTGATAATAATAAAAATTCTAATCTATTATCTAATATAAAATCTAATATTATATCTAAAAATGATACAATTATTGATACATTAGTAAAACAAAAAAAGTCTTTTGCATTATATTATATGGTTACAAAAGAAAGTATTACAAAAGAAAATACTGTAAATACACCATCTGAAACAATTAAAATGTATTTAACTGTTCCATTAACAATTAAATATAATCCATGTGATGAAGAAAATGGAATGTTAACATTTAATGAAAAATTAACAAAAGGTGCTGTTTTTAATATATCAGAAGTAGAAAGAATATTTGAAAAACAGAATGTGCCATATAAATATATTGATTATTATAAAATAAGATATAACAATATAAATGAAAAATGGTATGTGCATTCAATGTTTTATAATTTAATATTAAGATATAATAAATATTCTATATCATATTGTCAAAATAATTGTGATAAAAATAATGAGAATGGATTATGTGCACAAGAACAAATAAGAAAAATAGATACTTTCAAATCTATGTATGTAAATAAAGATGATAATCATGGATTAAAAAATTTAATAAAATTTAAAATAGAAAAAGATGATAATATATCATCAACCGTAACACCTTATTTCATATCAATGGATCCAGAAGAAAAAATACATTTTATTACAAATAATTATAGTAAAATTACTGATATTGGAATAGATAATGATTATAAAACAATAGTTCAAGTACCTATATATAATGACCATGAACATTATCATACACAACCAGAATATGATACTTATTGGAAAAGTTATCAATCTAAAAATATAGATATTAAAGGTTTATCATCAATATATAATCAAGCAGAGATAGATGATTATCAAAGTGCTGCATCATTCTCAATTCCACAAACAAAAGTTGATAAAAACGATGCATATAAATTATATGCATATAATTTTAGTATTGAAATTATAGAAGATGATGTATATGAAAAATTACCATTGAACTGAATTTTTTAATAAAAAATGTAATTTTTATTAAAAAATTAATTTACCAAACAAACTTATCATAATCCACCTCAAACGCCCACCTAAACTTATCCCTCAACGTCTCTGAAAATATCTTATCCACTGGAAAATCATGTTTTTTTATCCACGCAATTGTAATACGTGGATCAATATAATTTATTTTAGATGTACCAAGAGAAATATTTTTTAATTCTAATTTCAATTCTTTTTTTGCTTTTAATTTTTTTAATTTATTATTAATTTTTAATATTTTAGATTTTTTTGTTTCTTTTGATTTATCTTCTTTAATCTTATCAATTTCATCATCTAATTTTTGTATTTGTTCTTTAAAATTTTTCTGAACATTTTTTTGATGATTACATAATTGAGCAACTTTAATATTAGCTTGATTAAATGCATTTAATAAAAAATTAAATTTATTATCTTCTTTCATATTTTCTTTTACTTCTATGCTAGTTAATTCTTTATTAAATAAATCACTGGCATTATATGTTCTAAATACTTTTGCAGTTAATCCTTCCATCAATGTTTGTAAATATTTATTTACATCAGTTGTATTTATTTCATTGAATATTTCGGTATTTTTTGATTTATTTTTAATAAAATCAATTAAATTATTATAAACTAATTCATCAACTTTAATAACTTTTACATATCGAACACTATCTTTACCTAAAAAATCTAATTTAATATGTAAATCATCCATTAATGATAAATGTTCAACGCGCAAACTAGTTATTCCAACAGTATCGGCTTCTTCTTCACCTTTTTCATTACCAACTCTCAATGCTAAATGATCTATAAAATAAATGCAAGTAGCTAATTGGCGCATTTGCAAATTTTTATCTGTTAATAACTGATTATATTTTAGTCTAATTTCTTTTATTTTTCGTTTTAATTTTCGTGCAAGATCAAATTTTTCTTGATCATTTTCCATTTTCCATGAAGAAGACGCACTTAACCATATATATTTAGTTTTACCAGTAATTATATCTGGATAACTCGCTAACCAATCTACATATGGATTATTAATAATTTCACCCCATTTGTTACCTAAAGGAGAGTTTGGGATAGGTGCATCTTTAGATAAATTTAAAATTACATCACTTGGTGATAATCTAGGTTTAATTGAACCTAACAATGGATGACATCCACGACCAATAAAAATACCAGGTGTCTCAATTCTAAAATTACCAATTTTTTCTTTTTTACCATCAACTGTAGCAAATAAATATGGTTCTTCTTGTTTTTTTCTACCTTCTAATAATTTGTGTTTTTCATCTGATGATATTGATAATTTTTTTTCTTTTTGTTCTATAACATATTTTTTAATTAAGGAAAAATCACAATCTTCCAAACTTGTTATTTTAGTACTTTTAAGATATTTTTTCCAATCATTCCAAAAATTTCTATTAAATTTTTTATTTTTAATATATTCTGAATCTATATATTTACTATAAATAGTAGCAAATTCTTCTGCATCAGGCGGTAATTCTATTTTTTCATTTTTATATATTATTGGAATTTTATGTGGTTGATATTCATCTGGAAACATTGGACCAATATGATGTAATTTATCCCATCTTTTTTTATTATTTTTTCCCCCAGATTGACTTAAATTAATATTTTTATCAATATCTTGAAATAAATAAAACTGCCTTAATAAAAAATAATTAGTAAGATTATTCATTAATATTTACAAATAAAAATATTATCATATATTAATGAATATACAGTTAATTATATTCATATTAATTATAATATTTGTTTTTACAAAAAATAAAGAAAACTATACTAATAATGTTGATAATAAAATTAAATTAAGTTCTAAAGATTTTGATGTATATGTTATTAATATGACACAAAAAAAAGATAGATTAATAAATTTTAGTAAATATTATAATAATTCTGATCTTAAATTTAAACAATTTAACATATTTCCAGCAATTGTTGGTAAAGATTTAAATTTAATAGAATATGTATCACCTGAAGGATATAAACAAATATTAGAATTAGAAAAAACAGGTCATCGTAAACATCATTATGATTTATCACGTGGTGGGGTTGGATGTTATTTAAGTCATTTATCTATATATAAACAAATAGTAAAATCAAATAGTAATTATGGAATTATATTTGAAGATGATAGTGAAATGATAGAAGATTTTTATAAAAATATAATAG
>Ga0114971_10001202_pt1 | contig 17523 bp, 16 predicted proteins | sample M_140625_MF_Meta_FD_87320 | JGI IMG/M metagenome (GOLD analysis project Ga0114971, IMG submission 87320) | Freshwater microbial communities from Lake Montjoie, Canada to study carbon cycling - M_140625_MF_MetaG | ecosystem: Environmental > Aquatic > Freshwater > Lake | place: Lake Montjoie...
CGGATGAACACTCCTAGAAAATCAATCCCAGACTTGATCCACTCTGCTGGAATCTGGGCCCACGTAAAAATGGCCTGAAAAACGAGTGTGATGATTGCAAGGAATACGATGTACCCCCCCACTTTGTGGAGAGCGAACTGATCGATACGTTCCGATAATGACGTTGCGGAAGCCGTTGTACGGATGACCGAGCGTGCAGAAATACGTCCAATACCAATATAGCGGTCATCGGCAATCGCCGTGCTGGGGTCAATATCAAGAGAGCAGAGCTTAGCGCGACCACTTTCGATTAGTTCAGCATCGATGCCGGTCAACCATTTGCTTGGAGCCTCGCGCACGAGCTGCGTCGAAATCAATACAGGACTGATATCGGGGGAAAATCCGCAGATTTCAGAAATCGTTGATGTGATTTCTGGTGAGTAACCAGCATAAACTGGCGAAACGTTTATACCAAACCCTTGACTTTGCAACCGGCTCACAAGCGTCGGTAGACCGGCTCCTTTCGGTGCATCGGTAGACACAACAGGGACGCCAAGCTCGGTCGACAAACGTTTCTCGTCTATGCGTAATCCACGCCTCGCCGCAGCATCGGTCATCGTGAGAACGACTAACATCGGGATTCCGAGCTCGACCAGCTGCGTTGTCAGAAAAAGGTTTCGTTCCAGGTTGCTGGCATCAACTACATTGACAATGAAGTTCGGCGGAACTTCGTTGATACCGAAGAGAAGTTTAATTGCCACGTCTTCATCTGGTGATTGTGGTGTTAGAGAGTAAACACCAGGCAAGTCGATGATTTCAATGCCAATATTGTCCGCACCACGTAATACTCCGGATTTGATTTCAACGGTCACACCAGGGTAGTTACCGACTTTGTGACGGAGACCAGTAAGCGCGTTGAATAGCGTCGTTTTACCAGCATTCGGATTTCCAACCAGCGCTATACGCGTCATCGGATTCAATTAATCTTCAACAGCCCTGACAGTGATTCCGCTGGCTTCCTCGACCCGAAGTGAGACCCGATACGAACGGAGACGCACTTCAATCGGACCTCCAAAGGCAGATTTTCGTGCAACTTCTACTTCACAGCCACGACTAAAACCAAGCTCGGCTAGACGACATCGATTTGGACCTGTTACAGAACAAACTTCACCTTTCGTCCCATTGGCAAGACAGTCCAGTGTGCACTCACAGTGTGGAGCTGGTTGATCAACCTTATTGAAATCACTCACTACGTTGTGCACTCTCTTCCTAACCCATCGTACCAAGGCGGATACCCCAAGGTCAATATCTCCGACCAAATGAGTCGGTGATATTCTGTACAACTCCTACTAAACAATTTTCGTGCCAATTCAGTATGATACGTATAAAGGAAGCTGGATTTATGCATACCGCCATTGTTGTCTCTACTATATTGTCTCTGGTTGGTTCACCCGTTCATCAACAGACCGCTTCAAATTCGGTACCGCCGCTGCGCCTAACTGCGTTATCACTTCGTGAAATTTCCGCAAGGCTAACAAAATCAACGGGAACCACCGTCATTGCAGATCGCAAGGTCGCGCAGAAGACGATGGATTTTGCAACACTTGGTGGAGCGTTGGACCAAGTCATTCGGTCAGAGAATAATAAACTGCCTAAGGATGTATCCCTTCGCACTTTGTTGCTTCCCGCACCGCGCAAAGGTGCAGCCTATGACCCGGATGCACTTGTTTCACACATCGCATCGCTGGATGGTTTAACCACTTCCATCAACGATGTCCCTGCCAAACCTGATGAGATTCTCTACCTGGGGAAAATCATCACCCGGGAGCGGGCAACCCAGCTAAGTGCTCAAACAGACCTTCGCTTCGTGTACGTCTTTGTAAGTTCGAAGAGTGACTCATTAAGTCAGCTTAGCGAAATGCAAATGGACATGCTGAAGCGCTTCATGGCACTTTCTCCAGAGCAGCAATCTGCGATGGTTGATCAGCAATGGGACATGATGATGAATATGGATCCAGCGACGCGTAAAGGTTTCCTTCAACAGGCGATCCAGTCAAGTATGGGCGTGATGCAGAAAATGCAACAGCTGCCACCTGCACAGCGCCAACAATTCATGGATGAAATACGTGGTGCATTGCCACCAGGTTTCGGAGGGCCCGGATTACCGCCGGCACCTTAGTAGTAACATCCGATGACCCACTTAATCGATTTGGTACCTCATTCAGCGGCCTTGACATCCGTTTTCATTGTCGTGGCGATTGTATTGTTTGTGATCGAAGCATTGTCACCGCACACCTTTGGATTGGCTGGCTTCCTTGGTGCATGTGTGGTTGCCGGTCTGTTGTATGCATACCAAACTGCTGGAATCGGACAGTGGTTCGGCCCTGTTTTGATGATTCTTGGCGTTGCGTTTGTCCTAATCGAGACTGTGGGAATTCACTGCCATGGTGTTCTGATGATGATCGGCGCTGTGTCAATCGGTGCCGGGATTTTCTATTCACTGGGCGCGGGAGCAAACGCCGGAATCGCATCGATGGCAGGAATTATCTCAAGCTTTTGCGCTCTCTTCTACACCGTCAAAGCCCTACCATTGTCGAGTTTTTGGCGAAAATCTGGAGCGGGTAATGTATTGCAACTTCAATCATCTTCGTTAATACAACACATCGATGTGGGTAACATCTGCATCGCGTCCAGTGACCTTCGACCATGCGGTATTGTGAGAATAGGTCAACATCAAATACCCGCACGGTCCATCAACGGATTTGTGCGCAATGGGACTTCTGTAACCATCAGTGAAGTCCGGAAACATGATGTTCTTGTGACAGTCGATCGGATTTGAGGAAAATAGATATGTGGATGATAGCTCCGGGCATCGGATTTCTGGTGCTGATCGTGTTTCTTCAGTTTTTCCCGATTGGGCTGTGGATAACTGCACTTGCCTCAGGTGTTCCTGGAGTGACTCCCTTCGTTCTAATTGGAATGAAGCTGCGCAAGGTTCCACAAGACAAAATCGTGTTGCCGTTGATCGCGGGAGTTAAAGCCGGGTTGGATCTGTCGGTCAATCAACTCGAGACGCACTACATGGCGCGCGGAAATGTTGAGACGGTTGTCATGGCGATGATTTCTGCACAACGGGCCAAAATCGATCTTACGTTTGAGCAAGCCTCTGCGATTGACCTTGCTGGAAGAAATCCCCTTGAGGCAGTACAAATGTCGGTTATTCCAAGGGTACTCGAGACTCCGGTCGTTGCTGGAGTTTCACAGGATGGTGTCGAGCTGAAAGCATTTGCCCGCGTAACGGTACGAGCAAACATCAAGGGATTTGTGGGTGGCGCTGGTGAGGCAACCGTCCTCGCGCGCGTCGGCGAAGGTATCGTCACAACGATTGGCTCATCGGCAACGCACAAAGTCGTCCTTGAAAATCCTGATGAGATCAGCCGGCTGGTACTCGGTAAAGGCCTTGATGCCGGTACTGCGTTTGAGATTTTGTCCGTTGACATCGCCGATGTAGACGTGGGAGACAACATTGGCGCGCGGTTGCGCACAGCCCAAGCCGAAGCCGACAAACAAATCGCTCAGGCGAAGGCTGAAGAGCGTCGTGTGATGGCTGTCGCGCGAGAACAGGAAATGAAAGCGTACGTTCAGGAAATGCGTGCGAAGGTGGTTGAAGCCGAAGCGGCCGTTCCACTCGCAATCGCCGATGCCCTTCGTACAGGAAAGCTCGGAGCGATGGACTACTTCAGCTTGCGGAACCTACAAGCGGATACGGAGATGCGTCAAGGCTTTGGCAAAATGGCAGATCCTAACGACACAGAGGGCGAATTTTCGCACACGAGTTCCTAATGTCAAAGCTGGATACTCAAGTTCAAACATTCAAGGTACTTCCGGCAAAGCCACGTATTGAACGTGTAAGTGCCAAAGATCGGCAGTCCAGGTCGTCGGGTTTTTCCTTGCGAAACCGACAGGATTTCATACGCGCCTTTATGATGCATGAGATTCTCGCCGAACCAAAATGTAAGCAAAGTTCATTCAGAAAACAATCTTGAAGGATATATGACCTTCGAACGCGAAATAACCTACGTGAACACGCGCATTGATACGCTTTCCGCTGGCATTTTGAGGATGCGATTGGTAGATGGCGAGTTGCGAACCGTCCGTATGGGTGGTGTGGACCTCATACGCCGATTGTATTTCTGTGTCCGAACACGTTCGTGGGACACAGTCAATCCTAAGTTTACAGCTTACGAAGTACATACGACTCGTGAGTCGTTCAGGGTGAAGTTTGAAGCCGTCTGTGAGCGCCCGGTCGGGGGAGGCTTTGAGACGGATGCACACTTCAAGTGGAATGCAATGATAGAGGGAGGTCCCGATGGCAAGATTACCTTTACCGTCGAGGGCGAAGCTACGGCTGACTTTCAATCTAATCGAATCGGTCTTTGTCTCCTGATTGGAACAAATGAGCTCTCCGGTGGATCGTATAAGACATCCCTCCTCGACACACAGGTTCAAGAAAGCCCTTTTCCTGCACTGATCGCGACGCCTCTTGTCATCGCTCCTAAGTTCGACACGATCGCATACAGTACGCAAAAAAGCACGCATACCATCACTGTAAAGGCAGTTGGAGCTACCTTTGAAATGGAGGATCAACGACACTTTGGCGATTCATCCTTCAAAGCTTATGCACCACTGCCCTTTGATTATCCTAATATCCCGGCAGGCAAGCGCTTCAAGCAAGTCATCACGCTGTCTGTGGCTGGCAAACCACCCGCACGCGCGGCCTTCGTCAACGAGAGTCGCATAACCGTATCCAGCGTTCGCACCGGCCATATGGTTCCTACGCTTCGGGATTGGCAGGATTCCACCCCCGCATCACGCAGCTTTATTGACCAAGTCGCAAAGCCTGCTGAGCTGGCTGAGCTCGAGACAATTCATTGGGATTACCGGCCAAGTCTGCACTTACACGATAATGAAACGTACTGGGAAAACGCACAGGCCGTCGTCGATCAGGCAGCCACGATGCGTCACCATAACAAAACTGCGCAGCTCGTAATCAGTCCATTAGAGCTTGATGTGCCCCATCCACGACCAGGTCGTGATCCCCGGATCGTCGATCCGTTTGGTGCAGCATGGCTAGCTGCATTCACAGGCGAATGCGGTAAGGCTGGAATTGCCGCCGTGGATGTCCGTCTAGGTGATGGGATGGCTCAAAAAGTGATGTCTATCCTGGCACCGCTCGCCGGACAACCATTGCTTGAGACCAATAATCGGTCCACTGGGTTCTTCCCCGACCTGATGAGCTGGGCATGTCGCGGACCCCGTGGGCGGACTGTGGTCGTGATCAATCGAACCAGCCAACCTCAAAATGTAACGGTCGCAGGCCTAGCAGGTAATCAAGTGGCCGTAACCCGCTTCAGCGAACAGCTTGGCGCTGATAAAGTTAAACCAAGGTCAATACTTCCAATCGCACAAGGAGCAATCCTATTTGCGATGGACCCTTATGAGGTCTTGCTGGTTACCGAAACCAAGTGATATCGAATGGTTTTATGGGGGTTACCATTGCCGATGGTGACCTTCTTTCCGGTGTGGCGACTCAATGCGGCGCTACGTTCTCAGGCATTCAAAATAGTCGAATGCAGCTACCTGCCGGTACAAACTCAATTCTCTGTCTTTCTGGTGTCGTAAGACTCACAGATGGCCATGGACTGGTCAGTATCACACAAGGGATGTATGCCGTTATTCCATCCGAATGCACCTTGGAAACCGATAATGGACTTGCGGTTGCAATTCACTTTCCTGAGGCACATGGTTTCAGACAATTTGGCGGACCGATAGAGTCTACAGGTCGACTCACCTATATCGATGGCTGCACAGATACGCTTCTGGTATGCCCACCTCGGCTCGGTGCACCCTGTCTCAACCATCTACACATCCCGGCTGGTACCGATCAGTCCTTTCACACACATCCAAGCGACCGACTGGGAGCTATTCTCAGTGGCAACGGCTGGTGTGACACACCTAATGGCACATTCGAGCTATCTGCCGGTGTCGCCTGGTATATTCCCACCGGCTGTGAGCATCGGTTTCGAACAGGATCATCATCGTTAGATGTCATCGCTTGGCATCCCGACAGTGACTTTGGTCCGACGGACGACAACCATCCGATGATTAATCGGACAATACTGGACTGACATGCCTGACATCAAACTAAAGACATTCGATAAGGCGATCCCTTATACAATTTCGTTGCCAAATAGTATTTCACCAACCACAAGTCTTCAACTAATTCGAGAAGAAGATGCCAGAAAAATGGACCTTCGCCGTGACGCAGCGGTTCTCATCCTCCGTGATGACTTCCCAAAAGCGTTGTTCGTGGACATCATTGTGGATATCTGCCGGCGCTTCCCCATAGCATCTGAGGTCAATACAGGTTTTCGACTCGTACAAGCTGCAACAGCTACTGGCATTGTCGAGCTTGATGGAGTTCCCCTCAGAGGCGGAAGTGTCCGCGTCAGCATTTATTCAAGCGAGGATGGCTGGTTGAAAGACCAATCAAAGGCTGTCGTGAAAATCATCCATGCAGCCGCCGATGGCCCCCGGATCAAGACCCCCCCCCTTCCAACTGGCAAGTGTTATGCGGTGGGTATCCATTACGATGCGAACGGTAACGGAGAGCTTGATAAGCGTCTTGGGTTGCCAGATGAACCATTTGCTGTTTCTAACAACGCCGCCCCGAAGATGGGGCCACCATCGTTTCAAGCATCGGCATTTCTCATCACAGCGACAAGCCCAATCTGGCATCGTCAAATGACACTGAAAAAGATTAGCTTGCCGCGTTTCCGGCTGTAACCTCCGGATCAAGCACCACAACAAGAAGGACTGTCCGAGCGTTATTACTTGGACAGCCCACATTCATCAGGTCGTTTACAACCCGCCGCTAGGCAATTCGACTCTTGATGTAATGGACAAGATCATCAATTGCAACACGCTCCTGTAGCATTGAGTCGCGGTGACGAACGGTGACTGTGTTTTCCATGGATGTATCACCATCCCGGCCGCGTCCAATTGTGTCGAAGTCAACCGTGATGCAGAATGGTGTGCCCGCTTCATCCTGACGGCGATAAAGCTTTCCGATTGCTGCCGTGTCATCGTATACAGTTCGCATGTCTCCGCCACTTTGCAGCATCTTTTTGATTTTTTTTGCCGTTTCAACAATCATTGGCTCGTTTTTCTTCAATGGCAGTACTGCCACTTTGATTGGTGCCAGGACAGCCGGCAGTCTCAAAACGATACGTGTCTCACCATTTTCCAACTGCTCTTCGTCGTATGCCTCACACAGTGCCGCAAGGACGCCTCGATCAACACCTGCAGCCGGTTCGATCACAAAGGGAACGATGTGCTGGTTGTTTGGCTGATCAAAGTAGGTCAGCTTCTCCACGGAGTGCTCGTTCAGCATTACGCGGGCTTTTGTGTTCTCGGACAGCGGAAGCGTATCCTGTGACCGCGAATGGCTACCAAGGTCCCAGTCTGTCCGGTTTGCAATACCCTCGAGTTCATCGAAGCCAAGCGTTGGGAAGTTGTATAGGATATCAACCGTGCGCTTGGAATAGTGCGCAAGCTTTACATGCTCGAAGAGCTGAATCTTCTCACGCTTCAGACCTACAACATTTATCCACCACTCGATGTGGTCCTCAATCCAAGCATCGTGGACAGCCTCATCATCTCCTGGCCGAACAAAGTACTCGATTTCCATTTGCTCGAGCTCACGTACACGGAAGAGGAAGTTCCTTGGTGTGATTTCGTTGCGGAAGCTTTTACCAGTCTGAGCGATACCAAATGGCAATTTACGATTGGTGCTATCAACAACGTTTTTGAAGTTGACAAACATTCCCTGCGCGGTTTCGGGTCGGAGGTAAGCAAATGATTCATCGTCTGCAACAGGGCCAACCTGCGTCTTGAACATCAAGTTGAACTGCCGGGGCTCTGTCCAGTCGCCCGGTTTACCATCCTGTGCATCGATGACCTTAGCCGCGAGCAGCGCAGCCTGTGCCTTGGATGTGTCCTGCAGGAGAGCATCTACAAAGACATCCATATCATCTGGGCGCTCGATTCCGAGATGCGCTGCAACTGCATCTAGGACTGCTGGTTCTTGATCCTTCAGCAGATGGTCCAGCCGATAGCGCTTCTTGGTTGTCTTGTTATCGACGAGTGGATCGGAGAAGCCTTTTTCGTGTCCGGAATAGCGGAGCACGTAGCGGTTGGTCAGAAGGCTGGTTTCAATACCTTCAATATCATCCCGCTCGTAAACATTGTGCCTCCACCAAGCACGCTTGAGGTTGTTTTTGAGCTCAACGCCGAGGGGACCATAATCGTATGTTCCTTGAAGTCCGCCGTAGATTTCAGAGCCGGGGAAGATGAACCCGCGACGCTTGCAGAATGAGACGATTTGATCTAATGATTGGGCTGCCATAACAGGCGTTATTTTACCGTTAGGCAGCCCGGATTGGGTTTTGATTGTTGATGTTTAGGCAGGCCAGCGGGTTTGGCCGGATTCGAGGACCGTCATGCCGCCAAGGTAAGGCTGGAGGGCAGTTGGAACGCGGATGGAACCATCTTCCAGTTGATGTGTCTCAAGCAATGCAGCAAGGACACGTGGCAGCGCAAGCCCAGAAGCATTTAGAAGATGAACAAACTCTGGCTTTGCACCTGGCTCTGGGCGGAATCGGATTTTGGCACGTCGGCTTTGGAAGTCGGTGCAGCAGCTGGCGGATGATACCTCAAGCCACTTGCCGACACCGGGTGACCACGCCTCGATATCAATGGTCTTTGCTGCCGAAAAGGCGATATCCCCAGCGGCAAGCCCAAGGAGACGCCATGGAATTTCAAGAGAATCCAGAATATTGCACGCATCCTGGGTCATCTCAGCAAGTGCATTCTCCGAATCCTCCGGACGCACGTAACGGAAGAGCTCAACCTTATCAAACTGGTGGACACGCTGAAGGCCACGGGTATCCTTTCCAGCAGCTCCCGCTTCACGCCTCCAACACGGCGTATGCGCAACCAACTTTATCGGGAGGTCATCGCCGCTCAGAATCTCATCACGGAAGATATTGACCATCGCCGGCTCGGATGTCGGTACAAAGAAAAGATCTGAAATCTCATCGTGGTACATCTCATCAACGAACTTTACAATATGTCCGCTGGCGGTGATCGATTCGCGGCTCAGAACGTATGGAACGCCTACTTCGGTATAACCATGATTGGATGTGTGCTTATCCAACATCATCGCAATCAGCGCCCGCTGCAGGCGATTGCCCATCCCCGTGTAGAGGACAAATCCGCTGCCGGCGAGCTTTACCGCTCTCTCAGCATCGGTTAAGCCAAGCGATGCAAGCAGGTCCCAGTGCGCCTTTGGTTCAAACGCGAATTCGCGAATGTCACGGCTTGGCTCTGTTAGTACAACCGCCTTATCTTCTCCACCAGCGATGACATCCGTGAGAGGTGTATTTGGCAGCTTTCCAAGGAGCGCTTCTTGTTGTCCATCCAGGGCACGAACCCGTTCTTCAAGCCCTACGAGGAGGGATTTGAGTTCTGTGGATGCCGCCATTAAGTCGGACGTATCCTCGCCGGCTTTTCGGCGCTGCGCAATCTGCGGCCCAATACGATTCTGCTCAGCCTTTCGGGATTCAGACTCCGTCATCACCTTTCGGCGCTCGACGTCAAGTGCCAAAAGCGCATCGATTTTTGATTCATCCTCACCACGTCGTGCGAGCAGCTCTTTGATAACATCGGGTTCGAGCCGGATTCGGCGTATATCTAGCATGGTGTAATTCTATCGTGCGGTGAAATAAGTCTGATTTACTAAAGTAGCGATTGGAGTAAGAATCTATTATGCCATTGGTGTTTGCTGCAATCATGCCGCATGGCGGTGAAATAATCCTGGAGCTGGCAGAAGATCCATCCGTGATGGCATATACCCGAACCGGGATGAATTCCATCGGTAGCTTCTTTAGAGCGGCAGACATTGAAACGGTCATTGTCGTCACACCGCATGGGCTTGTTTATCAAGATGTCATTTCTGTGTCGTGTTGCAAATCGGCCTCTGGTGCTCTGGATGGCCCACGAGGCGAGCGCATTGGTGCGTCCTTCACTGTCGATACTGACCTAGCAAACGCGCTGCTTAATCATCCAACACTGCCGTTGGTTGGTCTGACAACGGGTGACGGTACAGTAGCCTTCCCGCTCGACTGGGGAGCGCTGATTCCCCTGCTGTTTACCGCTGACACGGTTGATTCGTCCTGCAAAGTCGTTGTTCTCGCAGAAGATCGGAGTCTGTCACGGGAAGTGCTTATTGCCTCCGGGAAGCACATCGCACACGTGGCTGAAGCATCTGATAAGCGTATCGCACTGATTGCGAGCTGCGACCTTGGTCACGCCCATGATGCGGATGGCCCATACGGCTACCACCCGGCGAGTAAAGTTCACGACGAACGTTTTGTTCAAGTTGTTGCTCAGAACAAGCTTGATACGCTGCTTGATTGGGATGATGAATTTCTTGAAGATGCAAAGGTTGATGCCTACTGGCAGACGCTTATGCTCTACGGTGCGCTAACGGTTGTCCCGATGTCGGTAACCTTTCATACATACGAGGCACCAACCTATTTTGGAATGTTGACCGCGAGTTACTTACGGCTGTAGGCGCTTTTGTTTTCGGTGTCCGCGCGACTGGTTCATCCCGATGCTCTTTAGTTTCAGGCTGTGCGCATGACAAATCGCAATCGCAAGCGCATCGGCAGCATCATCAGGTTTCGGAACCTCAGCCAGCCCGAGCAGCCGAACGACCATTTGTTGAATCTGGTTTTTATCTGCCCCACCGTAGCCCGTTACCGATGTCTTTACTTGCATCGGTGTGTATTCCATCCACGGTAGTCCGCGCTGTGCCACGGCAAGCAAGATCACACCAATCGCTCGCCCAACGCTAAGTGCATTCGTCACGTTACGATCAAAGAAGAGACGTTCGGTCGCCACTGTGTCAGGATTGTACTTATCGAGCAGCGTGTTGACATCGTTGTAGATGCTCAAGAGGCGTTCTTCAGTGGGCATGTCGGACGGTGTGAGAATTACACCAACATCGATTGGGCGGAGGACATCATTTACTGATTCCACCACGCCAAAACCGGTGGTCGCCGTGCCCGGGTCAAAACCAAGGACAATCATCTTGCGGCCCCCCGTAGAACATTCGTGATGAATTTGCCGCAGGCAAAGCCATCTATGGCCGTGACGATATACGCGTTCGCATCCTGCTGGGCGATGATAGGTGTAACCCTTCCAGAGAGCGGAGATAGCTCGATTCGGCCAAGAACGGTGTGGAACAGGCGCAGCCAAGGCATTGTGTCAGGCGTAACGGACAGACAAAATGCCGGGAAGCTTGACAAAAGCACGGGCACACCCTCTCCTCGTTCCGTTACTAGACGATTTACCAGCCATGCATTTACAGGATTGGGTCCAAGTTCAAAAATCTGCGGAGCTGCATAACGCCAGAGGCAAACATCCCGCGGGAGCCAGATAACCGCTTCTCCGCTTCTCAGCAACATCGCGAACGCAGCCTCGTCGCTAACGCGGTGATCACCAGATGGAGCAAATCGCATCGGGTCACGCTCTTTCAGCCGCGGGTCTATCCGCATCGGTTGGTCCTGCAGTGAGTAATCATTGACGTGGCCGCCGACGACAAACAAGCGCTCGATAACCTTTCGTCTCTCCGCTGAAGTCCTTTGGATGATCGGAAGCATCGCAGCGTAGTAGGATGTGACAATCCAGTTTGCTGGGGCTTCGGAAACATCAGCGATGTTGGAGTGCAGGCAGTCAGGAGCAGCCTCACAGAGCGTCATCAGCTCTCGGATGTCATCGTGGTGTTCGTCTGGAGCCAAGATGGAAACATCATGTTTGTCTGACAACATGAGATACGCGACATCAAAGAAATCAGCGATGTCCGTAAAATCTGCAATATAGACAACTTTTACCATCAGGTGGTCGAGGATATCCGAACAGGATCTGTCGTCGCCCCGCATTCAGACACAATGCGTACCCATACATCCGAGATGCCATCCGGTAGCCGCCAACGCCTCGATGTAGGGCCGACTATTGCCGCTCTCCACTCAGTTCCGACCTCAAATTGAAGATAAAGACTTCGTGATGCTGCCGACAAATCTTGCCATATGAGAGCGCCATCGGTGATGGCAAAGTCCTTCTCAATGTCAATGGTGGCTACAGAATGACTCACCCATGGGGTTGCCGGGACAATAGAGGGTACATGGTAAACACGGGAACGCAGGTGTGCCGCATGGCTTCGACCTTTGCGGACATCCCCTTTCAACAAACTCTTTGCCGAAAAGTGGACATGACCGGATGCACCGTCCATGCCACGCGCCGTCCGGATTTGAAATTCGACTTCGCTCGCATCGTATTTTCCAGTGTAGAGCCCTGGCCAGATATGTCGGGCATGCGGATTCTGACTAAGCCACCAATTCAAGAGGACAGGAAAAGACTGTGCCTTACGGTCAATGGGCCAATAGAGCTGGGGAGTGAAGTAGTCGACCCAGCCTTCGAGCAACCATTTTCTGGAGTCAGCATAGATTTGATCGTAGGCATCGAAGCCCTTGATTTGCGCAGGGAATCCCGGCCGCCAGATCCCAAATGGGCTTATACCAACCAGGCAGGCTGACTTTATGCTATGCACACGGCGGTACATGGCTTCAACAAAGACATCTACATTGGATCGTCTCCAGTCATCACGCAGCAGCTGTCCACCGCCTTGTCGGTAGGCTGTGTATGTGGCGTCATCCGGGAAAGAAATGTCCTTACCCGTGGCTTTATCGGACTCATGGTATGGGTAAAAGTAGTCATCGATGTGGACACCATCGATGTCATACCGTTGAACGACATCCGCGATGACATCGAGGGAGTGTTGACGTACCCGTGGGTCACCTGGATCTAACCACTGCAGCGAGCCGTATGTACGTACCATTTCAGGATTGGTCCGCGATATGTGTTTTGGATGTGTCTTCCCTTTGGACACGGCTGGTCGCGCCCGGAATGGATTGAACCATGCATGGATCTCGATGCCTGCTGTGCGACACTCAGTTACAAGGTAGGCCAATGGATCAATGCCAGGATTCTGTCCTTGGCTCCCAGTCAGATATTCCGACCAGGGTTCCAGCTTGCTTTCGTAGAGGGCATCGCACGCAGGCCGTACCTGAAACACAATTGCGTTGCAGTGCATATCAACTGCACGGCGAACAATGGCACGGAGCTCTCCTTGAAGCTGTTTGACTCCAAGGCCTTGTTTCGATGGAAAGTCAATATTGCCAACGGTTGCAACCCAGAATCCACGAAATTCACGTGTGGGTTCTGGGGGACCCTGCAGCGTGCTTTGAGGATGGCTTGGTACCACCTTAGAAGATGTAAGGGCCATTGCCGAAGCTGCTGTTAAGAATGTCCGTCGGTGCATGATGCATCACTATAACCGTAGCAATTCAAAATCGTCCACGTAACAGCATTGAATGTACGATGAGAGTGCTATTGTCGCTGCATGTGTCTACTCAACACCGATTGAAAACCGATATATTGTGAATATGATGGTGCATCGTGGTATTCAATTTGATGACCTTGAGCTGAAGATTGATAATGGGCAGCCAGCATCTAATCAGCCTTTACCGCAAATGCGGATGCTCGTTCAGCAACCGAACCAGCCGTATACGATGCAGCCGGTCGATAATAAGAACTTGGTGCATGGCCAGATTGGCCGTGTAAGTCGTGCGACGCCAGTACGCATTTCTTATCTTCCCAATTCCCCAATCCTACACACCTTGTTCGAGGGTCAGGCTGTCGTGATTTTGGAAGAAAACAAGACGCACACTCTCTATTCAATCCTAATGCAAGACCAGTTAAAGGGCTACATCCCGACGGTCTATGTTGAGTTGATACGCGAAGACATATATGTCCCGCGTCCCGGAGTCCCACTGGGAACAATGGCCAACAGGGCGGATCACATTATTCGTGAGGCATTTACGTACCTCGGGGTTCCATACGTCTGGGCTGGAAACACGCGGCGTGGCTTGGACTGTTCTGCATTCGTTAAAAACGTATTCCGTAAGATTGGGATTATGCTCCCGCGACATAGTGGAGATCAGGCGAGAATAGGTCAGCCGGTTCAAGATGGACTGTGCACAGGCGACAGACTGTACTTTGCGATGAAGGGTGGCCGGACGGTTTCGCACTGTGGCATTTATATAGGCAACGGCAAGTTTATTCACGCAAGCACAAACAACCGTTCTGTTTCTGTTGACACGATTGCCAAGGGTAGTCACTACGGGAAACGCCTAGTAACCGCCCGTCGGTAACCCACTGGTTACAACTTTGTGTGCTTTAGTGAATCGTAGTAGTCGATGATTCATAAAATCCACGCCGATAACAAAAAGAAAATCCGGCACTGCAAAGGTTGCAGAGCCGGTTTAGTGTGTTCAGTAAACGCTTAGAAACTATCTACTTCACGGTAGGCCTTGATGAGGTTGACCTCACCATCTTTTGAACCGCCGCGGCTGTTGCCATGCTCCATACCGTAGATGCCCGTGAAACCCTTAGACTTGATGTGCTTGAACACATTTTTATAATTGATTTCACCGGTGAGAGGCTCATTGCGGCCCGGATTGTCGCCAATCTGGAAGTAGGCAATTTCCGACCACGCGAGGTTGATATTCGGAATGATATTTCCCTCCGTGATTTGTTGATGATAGATGTCGAAGAGAATCTTACAGCTTGGAGAATTGACAGCGCGGCAGACTTCAAACGCCTGAGCAGCTTTTGAGAGGAACTGACCAGGATGATCACGCCACGGATTGAGAGGTTCAAGAACCATGACAAGGCCATGGGGTTCGAAGAGCTCTACGGCACGTCGAAGGGCATCCACTACATTCGCCGTTTGATAGCCCATTTCAAGATTTGGAACAAGCTGACCTGGAACGACGGTCATCCACTTTGCGTTTACACGCTTAGCGACATCGACTGCTGTTTTACATTCCGCAAGAAACTTATCCCGGAGGTCGGCTTTGCCAGTGGCAAGGCTTGGAATCCACGATGTGCTTCCATTGACAACAAAAACACCCATTCGCATCCCAAGGCGTTGCATTTCTTTTGCAATCTTTTCTTGGTCTGCGATGGAGCGTCCAGCCATGCCATTGTCTTCAAGACTACGAAAGCCTTGATCGTGCATGAATTTGAGCTCATCCATGTCATTTGCTGCATGGGAACGGAACATCCCAAAGTGCGGAGCATAGTCGCACTGGAATGTCTTTCCTTGTGCTACAGGAGCGGCATTGGCAGCCACAGGCGTTAAGCCCGTGGCCGCGATTGCTCCTGCAACGCCAGTACCAATAAAGTCACGGCGGTCCATGATTATAGTCCCTTGAATGTGCCATCGGTCAGCTTGAAGCGACCAGGCACAGCAACAGGAGGCACTGGCAGTTTTCCGAACTTGAACTCGGCTGGCATGATGTCAAGATCGAGCTTCATGGCTTCATCAAAGGTGATTTCTTGACCGCTGTAGCAGGCAATACGTCCCATGATGGCTGTAAGACAGGATTCAGCAATACGCTTGCCTTCATTGAGAGGCTTTCCTGCACGGATGCTGGCGATCATATCAATGTGTTCTTGAACGTAAGGATCGACCTGCTTGCCTTCAAAGCGGTAACGGGTTGTTCCGTTGATGGAGCCAGATGGATTGCTGGTTCCCTTGGTTCCGATAAAGGACTCGGAAACACGGGCAGCAGTTCCATCGATTTGGCGGCACATCGATTGAATCTTCACACCGCTCTTGTATTCAAGCTCAATGGCAAAGTGATCGAAACAGTGGCCGTATGCTGGATCAGTACGTACTTGACGTCCACCCATGCCATAGACCTTGACTGGAGTATCGTTCATTACCCAGTTGGCGACGTCGATGTTGTGTACATGCTGCTCTACGATATGGTCACCGGAAAGCCATGTGAAGTACAGCCAGTTCTTGAGCTGCCACGTCATGTCATCCCATTCAGGCTGACGTGGGTTCATCCAAAGTCCACCCTGGTTCCAGTAAACCTGGCCGCCGAGGACTTCACCGATGGCTCCACCGTGAATACGTTTGATCGTTTCAACATAGCCAGCCTGGTGGCGGCGCTGTGTACCGGAGACAACAGCCAATCCCTTTTGCTGAGCAACTGCGGATGCAGCAATGACCTTGCGTACACCATTTGGGTCAACCGCAACCGGCTTTTCCATGAAGATGTTCTTGCCAGCTTCAACGGCAGCCTGGAAATGGTAAGGGCGGAACCCGGGAGGCGTCGCCAAAATTACATAATTACAGTTGGATGCAAGGACCTTTTTGTACGCATCCCAGCCAGAGAAGGTTGTGTCATCTGTAAACTTTGCACGGCCAGCATGCTCAGCTTTGAGCCGACCAGCCAATTCCTTGACACGCTCTGGGAACAAGTCGCCAAGTGCAACGATTTCCACATTCGGATCCGCAGCCAGGACGTTATATGTTGCACCGGAGCCACGGCCACCGCATCCAATGACACCCACACGGATTTTGTCTGACCCTTGAGCAAATACATTTGGAGCAGCTGCAAGAACTGCGGATGCTGCTGCACCACCAATGAACCCGCGACGGGTTACTGAACCTACTTCGTTCATCAATGTTCCTCCTAGAACTGATAACCGACGCACCAGCGCGCCTGTTTTCCTGTGCGCCTATTCGGCATCACAAACTACACGGATTCCCACATACGGGCCATCCGATAACCACCATTTAGACTTTGGAATCTGCGCATCAGCCAGCTGCCAATCCGGCTGCCAGAACTGTACAGCGGTGTATTGGACATCTTTGACTTTGTCCTTCCAACATCCGCCACGCGCAGGTTCCTTGTTATAAGGCGTACCAGCAGGAGCATGACACCATTCAGCAACATTGCCAAGCATGTCATAAAACCCCCAAGGATTGGGAAGCAGCTTCCCTACTTCCATCGCCTTGTCACCTGCATTATCCCAATACCAGGCCACCTTGCCTAGTTCCTTGGCCGAGAGCACCGCGGGCTCTTCACCGGATGTTGCAGCCCACTGCCATTCCTCTTCGGTAGGCAGACGGTATTTCTTTCCAGTCTTCTTGGAAAGCCACTCGACAAACTTTAAAGCGCTCTGATAATGCATCCCCAAGCAGGAATACCCCTTGTGACCAAAGCCACGGTCTGGCGCACCATAGGGTTTACTCGGACGCGCGGCAGCATCAACGCCTGCAGCCTTCTCCGACTCCGTCAAATCAAGACGATATGCAAAAATGTCGTAGACATCCCACTGTATTTCGAACTTGCTCATGAACATCTTGCGGCCATCTGGCAACGCAGGAACAGGCAACATATCGAACGAAACAACAGAGTTAGGAATCTTCTCAACAAATGGCACACGGCCATCAGGGAGTGGATATGAAATCGTCTTGACCAATGGCAACTTCGCTGTTAC
>Ga0114971_10001208_pt1 | contig 17501 bp, 14 predicted proteins | sample M_140625_MF_Meta_FD_87320 | JGI IMG/M metagenome (GOLD analysis project Ga0114971, IMG submission 87320) | Freshwater microbial communities from Lake Montjoie, Canada to study carbon cycling - M_140625_MF_MetaG | ecosystem: Environmental > Aquatic > Freshwater > Lake | place: Lake Montjoie...
AACGCTACAAAAGCAAATTATAAACTACATAAACGAATAGAATTGAATCTAATATAAACATAATAAGCTCGATAAAATATCGAGCTTATTACTATAAAATTAAATTATAAATTTAACTGAAATTTCGTAAGCAATCCAAGCAAACTAAACCCTAGAAACAGTGATTATTTTTTGATAAACTTGAAGTTTTTCACTTGATCATTTACTTGAATTTTAACAAAATATAATCCGCTTTGTAAATCGGAAACTGAAATAGATTCGAAAGTATCTGCAGATTTTAAATCTTTTATCAAAGCACCACTAATGGAATATATTGAAACATTAGAAATTATTTCACTTGAAGTACTAGCAATATGCAACACATCTACAACAGGATTTGGATAGAATTTGATAGAATTTTCTAATGCATTAGTGGCTGTTACTAAAATATTTGAAGGATCTAAATAATCTGGGATTCCATTTGCATTAGCATCATCATCTGCTGGATTACCATTACTATTAACATCTTCATTAAAAGTAAGAACTCCGTCTCCATCATCATCATTATCCAAATAATTTGGTTTTCCGTCGTTATCTGTATCCATAAGGATTAAAGCATTTTTAGTAAAAACATATTCAACACTTGTCAAAACTAAATCGCCGTCGTCATCATTATCTAAATAATTTGGCAATCCATCTATATCAGTATCATCATTAGCAAGATTGGTATCGTTATTTGCGTCTTCTATATTGGTTGCAACAGAATCTGTATCATAATCTACAGCACAATCTATTACACTCAATACCACCGATTTTACCATGCCATTTATCATGGTATAAATTGTTTGTGTAGTAGTAATATTAGTATAGTTTAAACCAGAAATAGGATTTGATTGTGTTTGCATATCGGCAAGACTGGTATAAAAAGATAATACTGGATTTGCATTTGGAGCTAAATCATTTTGAACTACTTGTAAATTAAATTCCTCAATTCCGTCAGAATTTCCATCACATTTTACATATTGATAATCTCCCGATGTATATCCCGAACGAGAAAATCTCCATCCTTCATGGTACGCTGTCCATGCTCCTGTATTTCTTCCTGGCGCTGTAATTCCTGTAGTTCCTGCAAGATTGATTAATCCGGTAACTGCCCTACCTCCATTCCAAGTGGAACAAAGTTGCTTATCTATTAATTGAACATCAATTATACTTTGTGATTCGTACAATATCATTTGTATTGTACTTACAGCTGTAGTACAACTAAATTGAGGATTGTTATTAAATACAACTACAAATTTTCTATAAGGAGCTGTACCATAAGTACCATAATTAATATAGCCTAGACCAGTATTGTTGTTCATATCATGAAAACAACCTAAAATAGAATTTTTTACAGGAAAGTCAGCTGCTGGTACAGATTGTGTAAAAGACCATGGTGAAAACTGATTCGCTGTAGTAGTTCTAAAATCGATATAACCATTGGTACTTACTACAATTTGATTGTAAATTACCCCATAAAAATCGAAGTTAAAAGGAAGTGGAATGATATTTGAATTAATATCATCTTGAGTTCCCTGAACAGGAAGTGTTGCAGTAAATTGTTGAAAAGGAATTGGGCTTACAGAATAATTGGATTGTCCAATACTAAACTGGCAAAATAAAATAGTAGCCAAAGCTAAAAAGTAGTTTTTTATCATAATATTTGTAGTTAATTAATAAAAATGAAAAACAAATATAAATGTTTTTTTTAATTAGCTGATTTACAAGAAAAAAAAGCAATGGATAAAGTAAAATTAATTTGGGATTTTAGAGGACACGATGCGGCTAAAATCGCCGAACATCATGAAATACATTTAAAGGAATTCATTCAAATGAAAAATATATCCTTAAACATAACGGGATATACCATCTTAAGTGAGGTTTATGCTATTGCTTATATGGTAGTTAAAAAAAACGAAATGATACCCGTTCGAGATGCTTTAAAACCACACCGTGGAGAAATTTATATAGAATAGAAACAAAAAAATCCAAATTCTTCAATTTGGATTTTTTTGTTTTAATTTGCTACTTCACTAATGAATTTTATTCGCATTAATCTTAATTCTTCAATATCGTATTCCCCGTCGAATTCTTTTAGTGCGACTTCTATATTATCCGATTCCGAATCCATAAAATAATCGTGAATTTCTTCTTGTTGGTCTTCATCAAGAAGTTCATCTATCCAATATTTGATATTTAATTTGGTGCCCGAATTAACAATCTGTTCCATTTCTTTTAACAAATCTTCCATCTTTATCCCTTTTGCGGAAGCAATATCCTCAAGAGAAAGTTTACGGTCAATATTCTGAATTATATATAATTTATTTATTGAATTTGCACCGGTAGATTTCACTACAAGATCATCCGGGCGGATAATATCATTATCATCAACATATCTATTTATTAACTCAATAAATTCTTTTCCGTATTTATTAGCCTTACCTTCACCAACTCCATGAATATTTATTAATTCGTTTATAGAAATGGGATATTTTAAAGCCATATCCTCTAAAGAGGGATCTTGAAAAACCACAAACGGTGGAACTCCTATTTTTTTTGCTACTTTTTTTCTTAAATCACGTAACATTGTCATCAATATTTCGTCGGCGGTGCCTGAAGATTTCGCTGCAGTAACAATTGCATCATCTTCTGCTTCATTGTATTCATGATCTTCTGACATCATGAACGAAGTTGGGTTCTTAATATATTCATGCCCTTTATCAGAAACCTTAATAATACCGTAGGTTTCTATGTCTTTTGTAAGCATTCCGTCTACTAAAACTTGTCTAATTAACGCCATCCAATACCGTTCTTCTTGGTCTTTTCCGCATCCGAAAAAGGATTGTGAATCGGTTCTATGCGCTTTTATTGTTGCGTTTACCCTTCCTATCAAAGTGTAAACAACTTCTTTAGATTTGTATAAATATTTGGTGTCGCGAACTACTTCTAGGAGTTTTTTTACATTATTCTGGGCTTCAACTTTGACTTTAGGATTACGAACATTGTCATCCATATCGGCACCTTCACCACTTTCACCATTAAATTCTTCTCCGAAATAATGTAATAAAAATTTACGTCTCGACATAGAAGTTTCGGCATAAGCCACAACTTCTTGCAATAATGCAAATCCAATTTCTTGTTCTGCAACAGGTTTCCCCGACATGAATTTCTCTAATTTTTCTACATCTTTATACGAATAGTATGCCAAACAATGACCTTCACCACCATCACGACCGGCACGACCAGTTTCTTGATAATAACTTTCTAACGACTTTGGAATATCATGATGTATTACAAATCGAACATCAGGTTTATCAATTCCCATCCCAAATGCAATAGTAGCAACTACTACATCTACATCCTCCATAAGGAACATGTCTTGGTGTTTGGCACGTGTTTTAGCATCTAAACCCGCATGATAAGGAACAGCACTAACACCATTTACTTGCAAAACTTCAGCTATAGCTTCCACTTTTTTACGGCTTAGGCAATAAATAATTCCTGACTTACCTTTATGTTGTTTTATAAATCGGATAATATCTGATTCAATATTTTTGGTTTTGGTGCGTACCTCGTAATATAAATTTGGTCTATTAAAAGATGCTTTAAAAGTAGTAGCATCCGACATATCTAAGTTTTTCAGAATGTCTTCTTGTACTTTAGGAGTTGCGGTTGCGGTTAAACCAATAACTGGAACGTCTCCTAAATGTTTTATTATTGTTCTTAAATTTCTATATTCTGGACGAAAATCATGCCCCCACTCTGATATACAATGTGCTTCATCAATAGCAATAAAAGAAATTGGAACAGATTTTAAAAACTCAATATATTCTTCTTTAGTTAATGATTCGGGGGCTACATACAATAATTTGGTAATACCAGAAGTAATGTCTTTTTTTACCTGATTTATTTCTGTTTTAGTCAAAGAAGAATTTAATACATGAGCAATCCCATCATTTGTGGAAACGCTTCGAATAGCATCTACTTGATTTTTCATTAATGCAATTAAAGGCGAAACAACAATTGCTGTTCCTTCTTGAATTAAAGCTGGTAATTGGTAACATAATGATTTTCCGCCTCCGGTAGGCATAATAACAAAAGTGTTTTTTTGGGCAACAATACTTTTGATAACTTGTTCTTGTAATCCTTTAAATTGGTTGAAACCAAAATATTTTTTTAATTTTTTGTGTAGGTCAATTAGATTTGAATTCATTATTACTTAATAGTATTTTTACATAAATTTGCAAGGTTAAATATACAAATTTCTTTTATTCATACAAACTTTACAACAAATCTATTTTGATTACTAAAGAAAACATTCTTGCATCGGCAAAAAAAACAATTCTCTCGGAGAGTCAATCTATAGCAAAACTATCTGATTACCTTGATAATAACTTTTATGAGGCGGTTACTATGATCTACAATTTAAAAGGCAGATTAATAATCACCGGAATTGGTAAAAGTGCAATAATTGCGCAAAAAATTGTAGCTACTTTAAATTCAACAGGTACTCCTGCATTTTTTCTTCATGCATCGGAAGCAATTCATGGTGATTTAGGTATGATTCAAGAGGGAGACGGCGTAATTTGCATTTCTAAAAGTGGTAATAGTCCTGAAATTAAAGTTTTGGTTCCGTTATTAAAACGATTCGGAAATAAGCTAATCGCAATTACCGGAAATAGCACTTCCTTTTTAGGTAAAGAAGCACATTATACTTTAAATACATTTGTTGAATCCGAATCTTGTCCGAACAACTTAGCCCCAACTAACAGTACCACGGCGCAACTAGTCATGGGAGATGCACTTGCAGTATGTTTAATGAAAATGAGGTCATTTACTGCTGAAGATTTTGCTAAATACCACCCAGGAGGTGCTTTGGGTAAAAAATTATTACTTCGTGTAATAGACCTATTAGATGCTACTAAAAAACCTTTGGTAAATCCAGATTCAAGCGTTAAAGATGTAATAGTTGAAATTTCTGAAAAAAGATTAGGAGTAGCTGCAGTTATAGAAAATAATCTTGTAGTTGGAATTATAACCGATGGCGACATTAGAAGAATGCTCAATAAAACAGAAACTATTTCGGGATTAACAGCTAATGATATCATGACGGTTGACCCAAAAACGATAAAATCTACGGATATGGTGGTTGATGCGCTAAATACTATGGAAGATTTTTCTATAACCCAATTGGTAGTTGTAGACAACGGCGAGTATAAAGGTGTGATTCATTTACATGACATATTAAAAGAAGGTATTGTATAATGGCAAAGAAAGAAAGTAAAGAAATGTCTTTCATGGACCATCTAGAAGATTTAAGATGGCTACTAGTTCGTAGTACCCTAGTGGTTGTTGGTATTGCTGGCGCTTGCTATTTTATAGACGATTTTATTTTTGACACTATAATTTTCGGTCCAAAAGACCCGAGCTTCATTACTTATCGTTTTTTTTGCGAAGTAACGCACTATTTTGGAGTGGACGGAACTTATGCTTGTGCTCAAGAATTTAATTTTAAAATTCAAAACCAAGAAGTTAGCGGACAATTTTCGATGTATTTATGGACCTTAATGACCGCTGGATTTATTATTGGTTTTCCTTATATTTTATGGGAAATATGGAAATTTATAAGCCCTGCGTTATATGAAAAAGAACGTAAAATGGCAGGAAGTTTTATTGTAGTTTCTTCCTTATTGTTTTTTGTTGGAGTACTTTTTGGGTATTATGTTGTAGCGCCATTATCGATAAACTTTTTCGCGACCTTTAATGTAAGCAAGCAAGTGGTGAATTTATTTACAATAGATTCTTATGTTTCGATGATAAAAATGTCAATAATTGCAAGCGGAATTGTTTTTGAAATGCCGATAATTGTATATTTCTTGGCCAAAGTAGGATTAGTAACTCCTGCATTTTTAAGAAAATATCGTAGAGTTGCAATAATCATAATTTTAATATTAGCTGCAATAGTAACTCCGCCTGACATTCCAAGCCAGGTTATTGTGTCTATTCCGATATTAATATTATATGAAGTAAGTATTTTTATAGCTGCAGTAGTTGCAAAAAAAAACGGAAACCATTGAATAAAAAACTTAAAGAGTACAGCAACTAAATAATTGTTAAATACAAAGTAGTTCAAAACGTTTATTTGTTTATTTGTAAAAGTTTAAAACTTAAAACCTGAGTAAATCAGAACCTTAGAACCTTAAAAATGAAATTAAGAGCTGAAAATTTAATAAAAATCTACAAAGGAAGAAGCGTTGTAAAAGGAATTTCTGTAGAGGTTAATCAAGGAGAAATTGTAGGACTTTTAGGACCAAATGGTGCCGGAAAAACAACCTCTTTCTATATGATTGTAGGTTTAGTTAAACCAAATTCCGGTCATATTTATCTTGACGATACCGATATTACCGAATATCCAATGTACAAACGTGCTCAAAATGGCATTGGTTATTTGGCACAAGAAGCTTCTGTATTTAGAAAATTAAGTATTGAAGATAATATATTAAGTGTTTTACAATTAACCAAACTTTCTAAAGAAGAACAAGTTGCGAAAATGGAAAGTTTGATTGCCGAATTTAGTTTGGAGCACATTCGCACCAACCGTGGCGATTTACTTTCAGGAGGAGAGCGTAGACGAACGGAAATTGCTCGTTGTTTGGCCACTGATCCAAAATTCATATTATTAGATGAGCCATTTGCAGGAGTTGATCCAGTTGCTGTAGAAGACATTCAACGAATTGTGGCACAACTAAAAAACAAAAATATCGGTATCTTAATTACCGATCACAACGTACAAGAAACATTAGCTATTACCGATAAAACGTATTTAATGTTTGAAGGTGGTATTCTTAAAGCTGGAATTCCAGAAGAATTAGCTGCAGATGAAATGGTACGAAAAGTGTATTTAGGACAAAATTTTGAATTACGTAAAAAGAAATTGGAGTTCTAAAATGGAAAAACCAACTAAAGAAACCCTTGAAAATTGGAAAAATGACGACAAGTATTGGATTTGGGGTTGCATTTATTACAACCCAGAAGACCAACGTATTTTACCTCCAAAAAGGATTGCGTGGATGGGATGGACCGTAAATTTTGCAAATAAAAAATCACTTTTAGTATTCGTTGCCATGTTGATTATTGCAATAGCGTTAACTGTATTTTTACCTAATCATAAATAGCATTTGTAGTTATTAAAAATCCGTTTTGCTTTCACAAAACGGATTGTTATATTTTTCTATTTCCTTAAAATTATAAGTGTATTACTTCGCCATAAGCATCAGCAACAGCTTCCATAACAGCTTCGCTCATAGTGGGATGCGGATGAATTGATTTTAAGATTTCGTGTCCGGTAGTTTCTAATTTACGAGCTACAACAGCCTCAGCAATCATGTCGGTAACACCAGCACCAATCATGTGACAACCTAACCATTCGCCATATTTAGCATCAAAAATTACTTTAACAAATCCATCAGGCGTTCCTGAAGCTTTCGCTTTTCCAGATGCTGAGAATGGGAATTTACCAATTTTTAATTCGTATCCTTTTTCTTTTGCTTGTTTTTCGGTTAAACCAACTGATGCAATTTCTGGAGTTGCATAAGTACAACCTGGTACGTTCCCGTAATCGATAGGGTCTACATGCAATCCTGCAATTTTTTCAACACAGTTAATTCCTTCGGCAGAAGCCACGTGAGCAAGTGCTTGACCTGGTGTAACATCGCCAATAGCATAATAACCTGGAACATTAGTTTGGCTAAAAGCATTAACTAAAATTTTATCTTTGTCCGTAGCGATACCTACTTCTTCTAACCCTATATTTTCAGTGTTAGTTTTAATTCCAACAGCAGAAAGTAATACATCTGCTTCTAAAACTTCTTCGCCTTTAGCAGTTTTAACATATGCTTTTACACCAGCACCAGAAGTATCAATTCGCTCTACCGATGAATTCGTCATTATTGTAACTCCTGCTTTTTTCATAGAACGTTCCATCTGTTTTGAAATGTCCTCGTCCTCAACAGGAACTATATTTGGCATAAATTCTACTAAGGTAACTTCTGTTCCCATGGCATTGTAAAAATGTGCAAATTCCACCCCGATTGCTCCAGAACCAACTATAATTAATTTCTTAGGTTGCGTTGGCAAAGTCATAGCTTGACGGTATCCAAATACTTTAATTCCATCTTGTGGAAGATTTGGTAACTCACGAGAACGAGCACCAGTTGCTATAATAATATGCTCTGCTGTATATTCAGTAACTTTTCCTTCCTTATCGGTAACATCTAATTTTTTACCTGGCTTCATTTTACCAAAACCATCAATAACGTCGATTTTATTTTTCTTCATCAAGAATTGAACTCCTTTACTCATTCCATCGGCAATATCTCTAGAACGCTTTACAACAGCTGTGAAGTCTTTATCGAATTCTTTAATCGTCAATCCATAATCGGAAGCATGTTTTAGGTAATTAAAAACCTGAGCCGATTTTAAAAGTGCTTTTGTAGGAATACATCCCCAGTTAAGACATATACCACCAAGGCTTTCTTTTTCAATAATTGCAACTTTAAAACCTAACTGTGAGGCACGGATTGCAGCTACATAACCGCCTGGTCCACTACCTAAAACAATAATATCGTATTTCATGTGTTGTGTGATTTTCTTTAATTAATTGAGATTGCAAATTTAGAAAAAAGATTATAAATTTAAGTATTTCCTTTTAAAAGTTTAAGGGTTTTATTAATTGAAATTACTTTAATACGAATAATTTAATCCAATTGTATATCCTCCATTTATACGATTAAGAGAAACATCTACTTTCTTTTTAGTATATGGTTTTGTGAATAAATAGGAAGTGCCGATACCAATTACGGCTCCACCAATCACATCCCAAGGGTAATGTTTTTGTGCTTGAACTCGCGTGTAACCTACATAGGATGCTAAAACGTAGCATGGCAATCCGTATTTCCAACCATATCTTTGTTGAATAAATGCAGCGCCAGAAAATGCACTAGTTGTATGTCCGGAGGGAAACGAATAATTATCCGATCCATCGGGTCTTTTTTCTAAAACAAGGTGCTTGAGTGCTTGTTGCAAAATTAATCCAGATCCGTAGGCCTTTATAAACTGCAAGGTTGGTTTTGTATTATCATCATTATGGATTAAAGTAGATCCAAAAGCAACTGCTGGAATGGCAAGTTGTAAAATATCGCCACTTGTTGTAATGGTCTTATTTTGGGCATTTGAATTGAATATAGAAAAAATAAAAATTAATACTATTTTATTCATAAAGTTGCTACTAACTGATTTTCAAATTTTAAAGTTTTTTTAAAGAGCATTTGAAAATTGAGAATCATAAAGTTTTTTATAAAAACCGTTTTCTAAGGTAACTAATTGTGCATGGGTTCCCGATTCAACAATACTACCTTTATCCATTACTATTATTTTATCCGCTTTTAAGATAGTTGCCAATCTATGAGCAATAACTATAGAAGTCCTTCCTTTGGTAATCGTTTCAGTTGCTTTTTGAATTAATTCTTCTGAATAAGTGTCTATAGAAGAAGTCGCTTCATCTAAAATCAAAATACTCGGATTGCTAATATAAGCCCTAAGAAATGCAATCAGTTGACGTTGCCCCGTAGAAAGCATTACGCCACGTTCTTTAACATTATAATCGTAACCTCCAGGTAAATTCATTATAAAATCATGCACTCCAATTTTCTGAGAAGCAAGCAAAACGGTCTCTCGAGAAATTTTTAGATTATTAAGTGTGATATTATTTAGAATAGTATCTGCAAAAAGAAATACATCTTGTAATACAACAGCTATTTGAGTTCGTAAACTATCTAAAGTAAAAGTATCAATATTTTGATTATCAACATAAATAGCACCCGAATTAATTTCATAAAATCGATTCAATAAATTAATTATTGTAGACTTTCCAGCACCTGTAGCTCCAACAATAGCAATTGTCTGTCCGGCTTTTACTTCTAAAGATATGCCTTTAAGTACTTCTTGATCTTTAACATAACTAAAATGCACTTTATCAAATAGAATATTGCCTTTAAAATGATTAGCTACAATAGTACCGTTTTCTTGAATTTCTTCATCCGTATCTAAAATATCAAAAACACGATTTGCTGCTATCATACCCATTTGCATTTCGTTAAATTTATCTGCAATTTGTCGCAACGGATTGAACAACATTCCAATAAACATTGTGTATGCAGTCATCTGACCAATGGTAGTAAACGGATTGCCATTTATTATTTGAAATCCGCCATAAAGCACTATTATTCCTAGGGTTATAGAAGAAATTATATCGGCTATTGGAAAGAAAATAGAGTTGTATAAAATAGTTTTAATCCAAGCAACATTGTGTTTTTGATTGATTTCTTTGAACTTTTCAAATTCAATCTCTTCCCTATTAAAAAGTTGCACAATCTTCATTCCTGTAACCCGTTCTTGTACGAAAGTGTTTAAATTAGCCACTTGATTTCGAACTTCTTCAAAAGCTACCTGCATCTTCCGTTGGAAAATTCTAGTTATAAAAACCAAAATAGGCATTGCCAAAATAACAATTATTGTTAGATGCCAATTCATGTAAAACATAACAAGCAAGCAAACAAACATCTTCAATAAATCACTTATTATCATAAATAATCCTTGACTAAAAATTCTAGCAATTTGTTCAATATCCGAAACGGAACGAGTGACCAATTGTCCTACGGGAGCATTATCAAAATACTTCATACGAAAAGAAAGCATGTGTTGAAATAATTTGGTTCGGATGTCTTTCACAATATCCTGTCCAAGCCAGTTGGCCCATAGCACAAAATAATATTGAGATAATCCTTCCATCAACAAAGCAATTCCCATAAGGACAGCATAAAATAGTAACCCAGATTTATTACCCGGTTTTATAAAAGTATCTACCGTGATTTGAAGAAATAAAGGACGTAATGCAGCAAAAATAGATAATAAAATAGCAAATAAGATAACACCCCGAAACCTAAATATATAAGGCTTGGTATATTTTAAAATGCGTTTAAATAAGTGTATGTCAAATACTTTTGCCTTCATTTTTTCAAAGATTGTTCTTCTAGATTTGGGTTTTGATTTTTAGATACTATCGTAAACTATAAATTATCAATTACAAAAAAGGATATTCTACTTTGGTCAAATACAATCCGTGAGCTGGAACCGAAAAACCTGCTTTATTACGGTCTTTTCCTTCAATAATGGTACTAAATTCCTTCAAAGATACTTTTTCTAAACCTATGTTGACCATTGTTCCAACAATTGCTCGCACCATATTTCGTAAAAAACGATCCGCAGAAATTGTAAAAACCAATCGATTGTCTATTTGTTGCCAATTTGCTTCGTGTATTTTGCAATTAAAAGTATTTACATCGGTATGCACTTTAGAAAAACACTCAAAATCAAAATAATTTAAAAGTGTTTTGCAAGCTGCATTCATCAAATCTAAATTTAATAAATTGTGGTAATACCAAGAATCGTCACTTTCAAAAGCATCTTTAGTGGCATGAATGTGGTATTCGTAAGTTCGCTTGGTTGCGTCAAATCGTGCATGTGCTTCCTGGTGAACCAAATGTATTTTTAAAATTGCAATATCCTTTGGCAAAAAAGAATTGAGTTTAGGCAAGTAATAATCAACATCAATTGGCTCTTCCAAATCAAAATGTGCAAACATTTGTTTGGCATGTACACCAGCATCCGTTCGCCCTGCACCAACTAAATCAATTTCTTTTTTAAAAATAGTAAAAAGTGCATTGTTCAAAGTTTCTTGAACAGACGAAGCGTTAGGCTGGTATTGCCATCCATGGTAGTTAGTTCCTTTGTATGCAAATTCTAGAAAGTATCTCATTTTTGAATTTTGGGTTGTAGGTTCTAGGTTCTGGGCATTAATATTTTTATTTATAATCAGGCAAAGTTACAAAGGTTTTTAAATTTGATGTTTAAAGTTATCATAATTAATTAACTTTGCGAGGAAGTGGAAGAGAGTATGTGATAGCTTCCTTACTCGAATTTACAACATGAAAAAAATCCTTTTACTTTCCGATACCCACAGCCATATTGACGATGTAATTTTAAAATATGTAAACCAAGCAGATGAAGTTTGGCATGCTGGCGATATTGGTGATTTGGCCGTTACGGATACTATAAAAAAAGTTAAACCGCTTCGCGGTGTTTACGGAAACATTGACGATGATAAAGCACGAATGGAATTCCCATTAAATAATCGTTTTATGTGTGAAGGTGTAGATGTTTGGATTACTCATATTGGAGGATATCCCGGAAAATACAATCAAGCCGTTAGAGAAGAGCTGCTAATAAATGCCCCAAAATTATTCATCTGCGGACATTCGCACATTCTAAAAGTACAGTTTGATAAAAGTTTAGATTTAATCCATATGAATCCTGGGGCTTGCGGAATTTATGGTTTTCACCAAATAAGAACCATGCTTCGATTTGAAATTGACGGAGATAAAATTCAGAAATTAGAAATTATTGAGATTGGGAAGAAGTAAGGTAGTAATCAGTGTTCAGTATTCATTGTTCAGTAATGAATTCTCAAAATATCAATTACCCCACTTCGTACTTCCTTTGTGAGCCTTTGTAAAACATTAAACTAGATAAAGCAAAAAAATCCCAAACTTTCGTTCGGGATTTTCTTCGCACTAATAAACATAAATTTATAGGTTTATCTCAATCGGTCCACAGATTTTACGAGATCTTCATCCTTCTTAATAGCCTTGTTAGCCAAGACTAGAAAAACGATAGAAAAGATAGGTAGAAACATCCCAATACCCTTCTCCGAAACTACAGGAGTTCCTCCGGATAAATTTAGGGAACGAGTTACAAACAATCCTAATAAAATTAAATTTAATATCATATTCAATCTGTTATAAACAAATTGTTGTTGTCTTTTTTTAAAAGTAATTATACTAATTACAGCTAGTGTAGTGCTCAACCCAAATAAAATTTGATAAGCCATAGCACTCAAGAAATAATATTGTTTTCCATCTGTCATATTCCATAAAGGAAAAACAAAAGGAAGAATCCCGGCAAGAATAAATACCAAAAGTAAATAGATGGTTTGAATTCGTTGTAACATTATCACTTATTTATAGCACAAAAATATATTTTCTTTTTTAAAAAAACTATTGCTTGAATGAAAATTATTCGTATTATTGCATTAGAAATCCGTAAGTACTTCAAAAACACGGAAGTTTCACTAAAAAAATTTACCCCAAATTTGTATTGTCAATTAATTACCAAAAAATTTATATAAACATTTATGTTTGATAGTTCTGCATTAAAAGAAATGAAGTTAACGCAACTTCAAGAAATTGCCAAATTGGCAAAAACCATAAAATTTAACGGCGTAAAAAAAGAAACGCTCATTGAACAAATTTTAGCCCACCAAGAATCAGTCTCAAAAGATACTTCTTCCGAAAAAGTTGCTGTTCAAAAAGAAGAAAAAATCAAAAGAGCTAGAATTACTCCAGATACCATTCCTAAAATCGGAAATCCATCTAATGATTTATTTTCAGAAGAATCTTTACAACCCTCCAGTTTAACTAAAGATACTCCAGTTCAAGAACAGCAAGAGATTTCTCCTAAATCAGAAAATTTCCAAAAGAAGCCAAAATTTATTAAACCTAGTAAATCATTTGTTAATGATTCGCCTATATCAGAAGATCCAAATCAAGAGGTAGCTTCTACAGAAGTTACAACCCAAGAAACTTCCGTTGATAACCAAGAACCAGTTCAGATAGTTCCTTCAAAACCTCAAAACCCTAATCAAAAGAATCAAAATCCGAACCAAAATCCAAATCAAAACCCAAATTTCAAAGCTAAAAAAAGTCCAAATTTTAGAGATTCCGATTATGAGTTTGACGGAATTATAGAAAGCGAAGGCGTTTTAGAAATGATGCCCGACGGTTACGGATTTTTACGTTCTTCCGATTATAACTATTTAGCATCTCCAGATGATATTTATTTATCAACTTCCCAAATTCGTTTGTTCGGATTAAAAACCGGAGATACTGTAAAAGGAGTGGTACGCCCTCCAAAAGAAGGTGAAAAATTCTTTCCTTTAGTTAGAGTTTTAAAAATAAATGGACACGATCCGCAAGTTGTGCGTGACCGAGTTTCCTTTGAACATTTAACGCCAATTTTCCCTCAAGAAAAATTCAATATTGCCGATAAACAAGCTAGTGTTTCTACCAGAATCATCGATTTGTTTTCCCCAATCGGAAAAGGACAACGTGGTATGATTGTAGCACAACCAAAAACTGGTAAAACAATGTTGTTAAAGGACATCGCTAACGCTATTGCTGCCAACCATCCTGAAGTATATTTGATAGTTTTACTTATTGACGAACGTCCAGAGGAGGTTACCGACATGCAACGAAGTGTTCGTGGCGAGGTAATCGCTTCCACTTTTGATAGAGAGCCACAAGAGCACGTAAAAATTGCCAATATCGTGCTTGAAAAAGCAAAACGTTTGGTAGAATGTGGCCATGATGTAGTCATTCTTTTGGACTCCATTACCCGTTTAGCAAGAGCCTACAACACCGTACAACCTGCGTCAGGCAAAGTCTTGAGTGGTGGTGTTGATGCCAACGCTCTACAAAAACCAAAACGTTTCTTTGGTGCCGCTCGTAATGTAGAAAACGGAGGTTCGTTGAGCATCATCGCAACAGCACTTACCGAAACTGGATCTAAAATGGACGAGGTAATCTTCGAAGAGTTTAAAGGAACAGGTAACATGGAGTTACAATTAGATAGAAAAATTGCTAATCGTAGAATCTTCCCAGCAATCGACTTGACTTCCTCAAGTACCCGTAGAGACGATCTTTTATTAGACGAAAAAACATTGCAACGTATGTGGATTCTAAGAAAATTCTTAGCCGATATGAACCCAGTTGAAGCTATGGATACCATTAACGATAAAATTAAAAAGACTAGAAATAACGAAGAGTTTCTGATTTCCATGAACGATTAGAAGCGAATCTTTTGGGCATTACCGTAAACGTATTTCCCGCTATTCATTACAACAAAAAAATGCTTCCCAACACGGGAAGCATTTTTTGTTTTCATTACTATCGGGGCTAGCTAGGTTATGTCTTTTGTGAAATTAGAGTTTTAGAAAGAAAAATAATACGTTTTTTCCTACAAATAAAAAAATGTATATATTTGAAATATTAATAAAGTAAATATTCAAATATATACGGTTTAAGTTTGATATCTATTGAATAAGTTAGACAATTACGTACAATATTAATAAGTATTAAAACCTGAAAAATAGTTAAAATATGATATTGTCTCTGATTATCTTTTCTACATTAATGATTAGTTCACTAATTATTTTCAGACAATTAACTAGTAAAAAAAAATATCAAAACCCTACTTATCTTTCGAACTTACAACAAATTTATTTGTTTTTCGATATAATACTCGGATTTGATGACTATGTTACTTGGGTTCAACGAAATCAAATAAAAAAACAGTTTTATTCTGTAATAAAATACTTTAAATACAAATCTAATTATTATAAGAAAGAAGAAAAAATAAAAAAATTAAATGACATCTTTCAAGACTTTGAAAACTACATATCAACATACAATAAAAACTATGTACTATCTCAAAAAGAAAAACTATCAAAGTATTTTGACGATATTGAAGGTAAAAAATTAGATGACCAACAAAGAACCGCAATAGTAACAGACGAATACTCAAACTTAATAATTGCTGGAGCTGGTTCAGGAAAAACCTTGACAATACTAGGGAAAGTAAAATACTTAATCGAACAAAAAAATGTTAACCCTGAACACATACTTTTGCTTTCTTTCACAAAAAAAACTGTTGATGAATTAAATGAAAGATTTAAAAAAATTGGGATTGCTGCGCAAGCCACCTCTTTTCATAAACTTGGGTACGACACTATTAAAAAGCAACAAGCAATCATTACTGCAGTAACAAACGAAAACACATTAAGCAAAATAGTTAAAGAGTATTTGGAAAAAGATATCTTTAATAATCTAGATGCATTGGAGTCATACATCGTTTATGTTGCATGTTATATGAATATTCCTGAAGAACATGAAAGCTACGATTCACTTGGCGAGAAATTAGAGAATGAAAAAGGCATTGATTTTCAAACTTTAAAATCAAAATGTGAGCCTGAATCATTAAATAAGGTTGCAAAAAAATCACTTGATACCATTCAAGGTGAAAAAGTAAAAAGTTTGGAAGAACTCACCATAGCAAATTTTTTATACCTAAATGGTATTGAATATGAATATGAGAAACCTTATCCTTATGGAAATGGAATGTATCGCCCTGATTTTTTTCTATCAGAATATAACATTTATTTAGAACATTTTGGTGTTGACGAAAATAATAGAGCGAAATGGCTTACCCCATTTTTTGAACAAAAATATGTTGAGGAAATGGAGATAAAAAGAAAAACACATAATACAAACAATACTAAACTTCTAGAAACTTATTCTTATTACAATCGAGATAATATATTACTTGATAAACTAAAAGAAATGTTGGTTAGAGAAAATGTAGTTTTTAAACCAAAGGATATAAAAAATATATACACAAAAGTTACTGATAAAGACAAAAATTTTGGGAAAGAAATTACTAAACTTATTGAAACCTTTATCAACCTCAGTAAGTCAAGACAATTAAACTATGAATCTTTAACAAATTTATTCTTAGATAGAAATAAGACAAAAAATAAATTTATGCTTGAAAGACAGGCAATTTTCATAAAATTTTCACTTCAAATATTAAAAAAATATGACAATAAGCTTAAAGAATTAATTGAAATTGATTTTAACGATATGATTAATCAGGCTACTGAAATCATTAAAAAAAACAAAACAGAATTTAGTTACAAATACATTATAATTGACGAATATCAAGACATTTCCTATTCTCGTTTTAATTTTATAAAAGAGATTCGAGAATTATCAGGTGCTAAATTAATTTGTGTTGGAGATGATTGGCAATCAATTTATCGATTCGCAGGTAGTGACATTTCTTTATTTAGCAATTTTGAAAAACATGTAGGTATATCTGAAATTTTATTAATTGAACAAACATATCGAAATTCTCAAACACTAATTGATATTACTACTAAATATATTCTAAAAAACAAAAAACAAATTCTAAAGAAACCAAAATCTATTAAAGAACCATTTGAGAACCCAATTAAATTTGTTTATTATTCTCAACATACTTCGGAAGATGTATTAATCAATGAAATTCAAAAACTAATAGATAAAAATGGCAAAAAAACTATTTTGGTCTTAGGTCGCCATAGTTTTGATATAAATGAATTTATCAAACTTAAACCAAACAGTAAAATAAAATATTATGAACGAAATGATAAATTAGAAATATTAGGATTTGAAGATGTTGATATAAAATTTATTACTATACACAAATCA
>Ga0114971_10001210_pt1 | contig 17496 bp, 11 predicted proteins | sample M_140625_MF_Meta_FD_87320 | JGI IMG/M metagenome (GOLD analysis project Ga0114971, IMG submission 87320) | Freshwater microbial communities from Lake Montjoie, Canada to study carbon cycling - M_140625_MF_MetaG | ecosystem: Environmental > Aquatic > Freshwater > Lake | place: Lake Montjoie...
AATGGTAGGGGAAAAGGAACAGGTTCTGTCGGAGTTAACGGCGGATCTGGTGGCAATGGTTCTATTCAAATTTGCGATAGTAATGGCAGTTCAAATTGTTCCAGTTTTAACTCGCCAGGGGTTTATGAAGTAACGATTCCTAGTAATTCTCAATTTTATTTTAGAGTTAAAGGTGGCGGTGGCGGAGGTGGCTCACCTAATATAAACTCAAGAGATCCAGTTGGTGGAACTGGCGCTAATGGATCTTATGTTTATGGAGTAGCGCAAAATAATTTTAGAGCTAATGATAAAATTTATGTTTATGTTGGGGGCGGTGGTGGTGGCGGGATTGCATCTGCAACGGGAAGTCGTGTAGGAGGTTCAGTAAACACTAGTTCATTATATTTTCTTGGTGCTAAAGGTGGCGATGCAACTCAGTCATATAAAGGTACTGGAGGAGCTGGTGGTTCGGCAAGTTTTATTATTTATAAAGGCGCATTAGTTGCTTTAGCCAGTGGTGGCGGTGGCGGAGGTGGAGGTGGAGAAGAGCAAGATGCTTATAGCTCTGTAAATGGAGAAGACGCCACCAATATAAATCCAAATTTAAATTCCACTGGCGCAAGCTTTACTTATACATTAAAAAAATTAGCTATAGAAGCAATCGCAAATAATTCTTCTACGAAGGGTCTTGGTGGCAATGTTTTAGAATATCAATCTTTTTATCAAACCAATATTCTTAGGGGTGGAGATGGCAGTGAAACTAAATCAGCAGGTAATTGTAGTGGCGGTGGCGGAGGCGGAGGCGGAGGTGGAACAATGATTACCATAAATGATGAAGTTGTTGCAATTGCTGGCGGTGGCGGCGGTGGCAGTGGGATGAACTCTAACAATATAGCAGGAAATAATGCATTGGCAAATACAACTTTGTCAACAATTCTCAAAGTTGCGCCAGCCAAAAAGAAATTGATCATTACTTATTCTCAAAATATTACGCCACCAACCACAACATCCAGCGATACTCTACTATTGGGTGGTGAAGGTGGCGCAATAAATAAAAATCCTGCAAATTATTGTAGCAATAATTCAAATGGACAAGGTGGAGGTGGAGGTGGTGCATCAATGCTAGCAATAAACAATCGAGTTATTGCTATTGCCGGTGGAGGTGGCGGTGGAGGTGGAGCTTCAATAAATGGTACCGATTCAGTAACTAAAAACGCCACCAACAATAATAATATTCTTGACAAACTTAAAGCTGGACCATTTGGAAAATACATAGCAGTTGCCCTAGAATATCGTAGTGGCTCATCAGGCGTCATCAATATTACTCCACAAAGCACTGGCGATCTTTCTATACCTGCACTTCCTGCAAATAGCATTATCAATGACATAGCGTTTTCCTCTTTTGGAGAAAATTTTACTTCCCCATTTTACTATGCCGGAAACTGCAGCAAAGAAGAAAATTTAAAAACCGCTCTTGAAACTAATTGCTTATATAGAAATTCATGCATCAACACAATTCCAATTTTATCATCTTTGAAAGATGGTTTATCTTGCACACCATCAAGTAACATAGCTCTAGCAAAATTAACATATCATACTCAAGATCAAGGATCAACTCAAGCAAGTAATAACTCAATTTTAAAAGGTGGTAATGGTGGAGCGATAAGTTCCAAAGAATGTTCTGGTGGCGGAGGAACTGGTGGCGGTGCCTCAGCAATTTCAGTATTGACGAATAATGATTTTACACCAGCTGGTGAACATTTTATTGCCATAGCTGGTGGAGGTGGTGGTGGAGGTGGAGCGAGTTGCGATGGAACTGGTGCCACTGATTCAAATGGCATTTTGAAAAATAATGTAGATACAAATTTAATCAATGGTCTAAACAATACCTCTCTTGGAAAGTGGTTTTCTGCACAAATATCATTTCCGCGCTATACACCAAGATTCATTCCAGAAGATTTTTATGAATATGATGATTTTTCTTTTGCCGATGCAAATTCTAGCGATCCCTTAAAAGCATTAACCGTAAATAGCTCAGCATTCGTTCCTATGTCAGGGAAAAAATTAGTAAGTAATAAAATATTTGTTCGAAAAGGTCAGATCATTCGCTTTTCACCAAAAAGTTGGGATGGAACTTGGACAACAAAAAATAGTTTAGTTCGTCAATGCGGAATTGGCATGGCTTTACAAGTTGAACCAAGGCCAGCTTTAATTTGCGTTGGCAAACGAAATCAAAAGTTTTTAAATCCGAATTGTTTACAAAATATTGATTACAGCTCCTCAACATCAATCACTCAAAATGGCTGCAAGCCCAATAATAGTACTGCAAGTTCAATATGCAATGATACAACCAAATTGTGCTCAAGTGATTGTTATAAAAAAATAGTTTGTAGTGGAACACCTTCTGAAAGCAATTTATTTTCTAGAGGACCTTGCACAGTTTCAAGTGAGCCAGAAACTGCAGGTGCAACATGTAGCGCTAATGGTCCAATAAATAATCCAGCTAATTGCACAACTTGTAATGAAGCAAGAAGAGTGGCTGCAGAATTGCCTTATTATATATCAGGTAATTATGATAATTGTTTTGATCTCGAAGATTATGAAGGAAAAATTTATAATGTCATTGCCAATGCAAGTGATGAATCTAAAATAAATGATTTAATTAATAATAAAAAGCTAAAAATTTTATCTGGATTTAATGGCTTATATGGAAATTTCGAAAATTATAATGTTATTAGTAGCAATAATTTTGAAACTAAATATCCCATTACCGCTTCTGTAAAAGGCAGAATGAAATTCATGATAGTCGATGGTTACGATTTAAATATTCCTAATGTCGCAGGAGCTTCGTATACAGATTTTTATGACAATAATACTGGTTATGCTACTATCGCACCAAGCCTATCTTTGACTGGTCGCAACGGCGATTGGCTTCAAATAAAACTATGCAAAGAATCCAGCTCTTCTAGTTACGATTGCAAATCATTAAACATGGCAAGTGCCAATGATTTATCAAATAATAATTCACCAAATCCATCGATTATTCAAATCACACCTCAATCACAAATTGCCTTTGATTCAGTAAATTACGCCTTTGATTCCAGTGGGAAACTTTTCAGAAATACCGATCCTGTATCTGGCAAGGATTGCAGTCCAGCAACCGTAACCAGTTCAGTTGGAGGATTAGCGGGAGGAGTTATAGGTTCCGCAACTTCAACAGTTAGTCAGTCATTAACAGAAACTACAAATTCTATACTCGATCCAAATTCAGCTGTTACAACCTCTAAATACTCAAAATTTTATTGCCATACCGATAAAACTTCCGTAGATAATTTAAGATTATCTTTTAAAATTTTTGATCCAGAAATTGAAAATTGTAACTTAACTAATGGTTCCTCAACTGCCCCACTAAATGGTGTAATAGTAAATAATATAAAATATAGTCCAGGGGCTGGTAATGACAATCAGACTTGCAGTCAATCCGAATCTTCATCAAATTCATGCAATAAACAATTTAGTTGTGTTGAAAAATATTCCAACAATACCGGATCATATGAAGTTAAAATCAAAGTTAAAAATAGTCGCGGAATTTCCCAAATCGTTAACAACATCGTGCAACCAATTATTTATTGGATGGATGGCAATAGCGCGAGTTCTAATCCTAAAGAAAGAATCGGCGTTGTTGAAAAAATATATAAAAGCTTAATTTCAAATTCAAAATATAAATTAATTTTAAAATTATCATTAGTTCTTTTTGTAATGTTTTACGGCTTAGGATATCTGATGGGCGTAAGTGAATTAAGTCAAGCAGAGGTGATTACTAGAGTTTTCAAAATTGGTTTTATTTATCTTTTTGTTGGTGAAAATGGATGGACTTGGTTCAAAGAAATTTTTGTAAATATTTTCAAAGAAGGAGTGATGCAAGCTTCATTTTTAATGGCTTCATCATTCGATAGCTCTACTCAACTTGAAGACGCAATAAGAACTGGCAATTATTCAAATACAGCGCTTCTTTTTGGAAGCGTTGATAAAGTGATAAGTATTTTATTTTCATCAGCAATTAACAAAAAAATATGGGCATTTTTATTTACTGGAATTTTCGGCTGGGCATATGTTTTAGTTTTTTATTTTAGTATTTTAAATTATATTTACGCTCTTTCTAACGCGGTACTTCTCTTTATTACCGCGCAAGTAATGATATCAATTTTATTTGTAGTTGGACCGCTATTTTTTATATTTTTATTATTCAATCAAACTAAAGAAATGTTTGATAATTGGCTCAAAGCTTTAGTTGGATTTGGATTGCAACTTATTTTCCTGATTACCACCCTTACCTTTTTTAACATGTTAATGGTTGAAGTTTTGAAGATGGCATTAAGTTACAAAGTATGTTGGGATGATGCATGGGTGATAAATCTAGGCGTTAGAGTTACATTAACAAAATTTTGGACTATTCCTACATTACCTCCTCGAACTAGCATGGGAGAGGATCTTATGAATACTGGAAGTCCAGATGCAATTCCATCATTTTTTTCAATAATTTATATTTGGGTGATTGCCTCATTAACTACAAGGATGGTAACATTTATGACCGATGCTGCATCTACAATATCAGATGGAATAAAAGCAAGTGGCATGAGCGGTGGAATAAAACAAGCTGCAGCTTATCTAAAAAATGGTGCAGCTGGATTGGCAAAATCACAATTATGGGATCCTACGGTAGGAAGAGCTATGGATAGTCTTGATAATAAATTATTTGCTTCGGGAAAAACTGCTAAAAACGAACGTCAAGCAAATAGAAGACAAGCTAGTGAAGATATGGCAATGCGCAGAGATCTAGGCAGTGCTGCAGATAAAGCAGAAAAGGATTTTAAGAAAAATCCAGATAATATTAAAGGGTTAGCGGATATGACTCCTGAAGCTCAAAAAGATAAAATTAAACAAGTTCGTCAAGAAGCAATGGAGAAACGCGGTGATAAACTTGGACTTCACAAGGAAGATGTCAAGCGGATCGCCAGCGGTCATGGTTTAAAATATAACGGAACAAATGCATTTGGAGCGGCACTTCAAGCGATGAAGCAAGGGATATTTAGAGGTGGTGCATTAGTAAATCCAATTAAAGACAAATTTGATAATCAACTATCTAGAAAAGGCGCTGATAAAGCGATAATGGATATGAATCAACAAGATCGTGAAAAATTTGCCAAAAGAGTTGCCGATGGAGATATAAATGTTAAACGAAATTTAAAAGAAAAATTATTTAAAGATCCTCTAAAAACTGGAAAAGAACAAATTAATTCGGCTTTAAGAAAATTAAATCATAATTTTAATCCATTCAATAATGATTACAAAAAAGCTGCCAAAGAATTACAAGATGAGGGGAAGATTATGCCAGATTTAATTAACCTAGGAAGAAGTGATAAAGAAAAAGCTTTAATTCGAGCAAGAGTTAATTTAAATCGTGATAAAGCAAAAAGAATTGGTAAAAAAACTGTTGCTAAATCACTACTGAAAAAAGGTAATGCAAATGCTAAAAAGAAATTAGCAAAACAACAAGATAATTTAAGAAAATTGCTTGGCGAAAATTCCGATAGACCAGATTTAGAGGAGTTAGATAACAAAATGAATGCTGCGCTTGATGCTATTGATAATCTTGATCCAAATGATAGCGATAATGCCGATCAAATTGATAATGCCAATGAAGTAGTGGATCAGTTTACAAAAATTGATAATTTAAACGATAAGGATCAAGTTAAGAATTTTCTAAATCAAGATAATGTTCAAAAAATCAATAAGAACAACGATGCTTAATTAGTTATGAGTAAATGCTAGTTATTATGAAGAGCTTTAAGATATTACTAAAGTTATTATATTTATTTATAATATTTTATAAAATAACATAATTACCAATAAAATTTAAATATATTTAAAAATGAAAAATGAAAATTCATTAATGACTGCAAAGCAACATTTTGCAGAATTTCGTACGAGAATAATTTTTTCGTTATTTTTTTTTGTAACTTTTTTTATATTAAGTTATTTTTTTTCACAAAAAATTTACAATTTTTTACTTCAACCTTTTATCAATATTTCTGAAAATAATTTAAATCGTAAAATCATTTATACCAGCCCAGCAGAAGCCTTCATAACCTATTTAAAATTATCCTTTTACAGCGCATTATTTTTTTCGATGCCGATTTTTATCTCACAAATTTATCTTTTTTTATCTCCGTCTTTATATAAAAATGAAAAAAAAAATATTTTTTTTCTTTTTTTTTCGTCACCATTTTTATTTTTTTGCGGAGCAGTTTTTGCGTATTATTTAGTTTTACCGCAAGCATTAAAATTCTTCGCAAGCTTTGAGTATCATGGCTTAGCAAGTAATACAAATTTTACTATTCAACTAGAAACTAGAATTAGTGAATATCTTAATTTTGTCGCAAATTTACTATTTGGTTTTGGAATTGCATTTCAATTACCAATCTTGTTGCTTTTTTTAATTAAGTATGATTGTTTATCTACTAATGATTTAAGAAGTAAGAGGAAATACTGGATTGTGATGATTTTCATATTGTCTGCGATCCTTACTCCCCCTGACGTCTTGAGTCAGATAAGTTTAGCAATTTTGTTAATTTTATTTTTCGAAATTGTTATTCTTATTGGTAATAATTTTAACAAAAAAAAATAATTTTATGGCTACTAAGAAAAAAACTGCTACAAAAAAACCTGCTGCTAAAAAAGTAGTAAAAAAAGTAACTAAAAAGAAAACAACTGCTAAAAAGAAATAGTAGTTTTTAAGCTTAAAAAGTAAAAAGAGCGGAAGTCTCAATTGAGATTTCCGCTCTTTTGTTTTGGATTTTTTAATTATAATCAAAAACCAAAGTTAAAAAATTATAATTTATTATTATAATTTTTATTAATTTGTTCGATACTTTTAATTTTAGATAATGATTGCGAAGGAATTCGTGCAGAATTTTCCTCATTAACAATTTGACATAGAATATCAAGTGACTCGCCACCATCGTAACACATTGCCAATGCAAAAGTTTTTTTGTTTAAATACTCAATAGTTTCACGCTTAATCACTTTTATTCCGTCGCGAGATGATAAAGGAAATAAATCATTCAATATTCTAATAAAATTATTAATTCCCACATTTGATGAATTTTTCTTAAGGTAAGGTATTTTACCGCGATATAAATCAACATCGCTTACCGTAATTAAATGATCAAAAATTTTTTCTGAAATATATGATGCTTCTTTATTCATTTTTTCAGAAACTCCAATCAATGAATTTATGTCGAATAATTGTTGTGATTTTGCTTCCGAAATTAATTCACTTGGTTGATCATTTTTTTTAGAAATAATATCATTAGAATTTTGTACCATAATTTATAAAAAATAATTTAAAAATTTATTCATATCGTTAAATATTTTATTTTGTGAATTGAGCCTTAATTCTACAAAATACTTAACGCGCGGTATATATTCAAGATATTTTGCCTTATTATATCGCATTACTAAACGCGCAAAAATTCCAAGTATTTTAATATTGCGTTGCAAAGAAAGAATTTCACAATCTTGTAGAAATATTTGTGAATTTTGTTGACAGTTTTTTACAAAATATTCGTAAAGCATTTGCCGATTATTTGGCGAAATATCACGTCTTATATCATCAAGCAATGATATTAAATCATAAGCAGGTAATCCTATTAATGCATCTTGAAAGTCAAGAAGTCCAATTGAATTACAATTATTTTTATTATTTATAATCATTAAATTATCAGCATGATAATCTCTTAGAACAACAACTTTTTTATCATTACTTAAAGAATCAAATAAAGCGAACCAAAGATGCTTGAAATCAGCTTTCTGATGCTGTGAAATAAATTTATTTTTTAACTTTAAATACCATTCAATAAACAAGGAAACTTCACGAAACAAAACCTGATTATTATAATTTTGCAAAGTTGAATCTGGTTTAATTTTGTGAAGTTTGAGCAAGACATCGCAAGCATTTTTATAATAATTAAATTCATTAACTACATCTTTTGCAAGAATTCTGGTGAATGTGTTATCACCAAAATCTTCCAGCAACAAAAAACCATTTTCTTGATCAATGGCATAAATTTTTGGAGCATTAAATCCATTGGAAATAAGAAAATTATCAACATTTACGAATGGCTTTAATTCCTCATGAGTTGGAGGAGCAAACATTAAAATGAAATTATTTTTTTCAACCGTAATCCTATAGTAAGAACGAAAAGATGCATCACCTGCAATTTTTTTAATAGCAAGATTTTCTAAATTTTTAAAATTAAGTTTTTTTGATAAATTTTCTTTAAGAAAATCATCGGCAAGTTTATAATTTAATTCAATCATATTAAAAATCTAATTTAGAATACCACTCAGGCGGAGTAAGGTTAGGAATACGATCTTTTAAAATTTCACTAAAAATTTTATGGGATTTAATCAAGCTATACCACTCTTTTGCCACTTGAAAATGGTGCCAATTAATATCGCCAAAATAATCAATGACAGAAATTTGCGCAGATGCTGAAAAATCAGCAACTGAAATTTGGTCCCCAGCAAGATATTTTCTGGTTTCCAGTAAAAATTCAATGTAGCGAAAATGTACTTCTAGATTTTTTCGCGCAATACGTAATACATCTGAACTTGGTGAATGAGAACCTTGTAGGAATCTACTCAAATATCGCTCATGCAAAATATGCTTGGTAATTTCATTATAAAATTTATGATCAAACCAATCTTGCAATCTACGAACTTCAGCTTTTTTAACTGGATTTTCCCCGATAAAATTTTTTGATTCATGATGCTTTTCTTCAATATATTCTATGATTGCATTTGAACAAGATATAACTGAAGCATTCGAATTATCAATTAACACAGGCATTGTTCCGGCAGGATTCATAGCGATAAGCTCCTTTCTTCTTTCCCAAAAATTTTCGTGAACTAATTCAAAACTAACTTCTTTTGCTAAAAGATGGACTCTGACCTTTCTAGAAAATGGACAAATCGGATGGTAATATAGGCGATACATAAAAAATAAAATTAACTGTTTTATTAAAAAAAAATACAGTAAAGTTAACAAAAATAATTTCCCAATTAAAATAATTTTAAAAAGTTAAAAATCAAAATTTATTTATGAAAAAAATCGCCTTAATTGATGCTTATGGTTTTGTATTTCGCGCATATCACTCACTTCCTCCGCTAAAAAGAGCTGATGCAACACCTGTTGGAGCGGTATATGGATTTACCAATATGCTTATTAAATTACTTGCCGGATTAAATGTTAGCCATGTTGCAGTAGTTTTTGATTCTGGGTCAAAAACTTTTCGTAATGACATTTATCCGCTTTACAAAGCCAATCGTCCACCCTGCCCTGAGGATTTAAAACCACAATTTGCGATAGTTCGCCAAGCTTCGCAAGCTCTTAATTTAGTAAGTATTGAAAAACAAGGTTTTGAAGCTGATGACATTATTGCAACACTTGCAAAAAAATCTGCGCAAGATGGTTTTGAAGTTTTAATAGTATCGTCAGACAAAGATTTAATGCAACTTGTAGATGATAATATTTCGATGTATGATGCAATGAAAAATAAAATCATCAAAGCCAATGAGGTAAGAGAAAAATTTTTTGTTGATCCAAAGCAGGTTTTAGATGTATTATCATTAATGGGAGATAGCTCTGATAATGTTCCTGGAGTCAAGGGAATTGGCCCTAAAACAGCATCACAACTTATTTTGCAATTTGAAAATCTTGAAAATATTTTTAATCATCTTGATGAAATTAAACAATTAACAAAACGTCAGCTTTTAATTGATAATCACGATAATGCACTACTTTCAAAGAAATTAATAAAACTTGATGATAATGTAGAACTTAGCGTAACTTTAGATGATTTACAATTAAAAGCAATCAATCCTCATAATCTTATTAGTTTCTTAGAAGAGCAAGGTTTTCGATCACTAATTTCTAAAATAAAAAAGGAATTTAATGTAAAAGATAATCTACTTGCTATTGATTCCAATAATTTAGAAAAATTAAATCCTGATCTAAAAAAAATTGATAATTCTATTACAAAATATCACGAAATTACTAATAAAAATGATTTAAATAAACTATATCATAATGCAACTAAAAATGGTATAATAACGATTGATTATTTTTTATTCGCTGATGAAATTAATTTAATTACCCTATCAACTTGTGAATCTAATCAAAATAATATCGAAATTTTTTATATAAAAATAGAAAATAAAAATTGTAATAATGAAGTTAATAAAGCATTGGATCTTTTCAATTTCAATGAACTGAAAAATGAGCAAAGTCACCAAGAAAATTTATTTGATATATCAATAATTTTCCAAATTCTTGAGGACTCATCAATTCGTAAAATTTTTTTTTCTGCTAAAAGTTTTTTTAAATTTCTACATCAATATAATGAAAAAAATGATTATAAAATCAATATTCAAAATATTATTTTTGATGATGTAAGTTTGATTAATTATTTACTTAATTCTTCAACTCATAACAATCTTCGCGAACTAATTGATTCTAATGTTGATTCTAATCTTGAAGAATTAAATTATGGAGAAATATTTGATGATTTAAATAAAAATAAATTTCCAGAAAAATTTAATGATTTTGAATTTAAATATAATTTTTTTTGCTTTACAAATCATAAAATTTTTCAACTTTATAAAATTTTTTCTTCTCAGTTATTTTCACTAAAACTTAATAATGTTTATTTACAATATCAATTACCGTTGATTAAAGTTTTAGCTCAAATGGAATTTTATGGAATCAAAATTGATCGCGAAAAATTACAAAATTTATCAGAAGAATTTAGCCTTAGAATTTCGCAACTAACCAAGCAAATTTATATTCTAGCGAATGAAGAATTTAACATTGCTTCAAGTCAACAATTAGCAGATATTTTATTCAATAAATTAGGTTTTATTTCCAAAAAGAAATCAAAAAAAACCGGAGCTCCTTCAACAGCTTTCAAGGTTCTTGAAGAACTTGCTTTAGATGGAATAGAAATTGTAGATAAAATAATTGAATATCGTAAATTTTTTAAACTTAAAAATACTTATACCGATGGACTTCCTAAAGAAATTAATAAAAATACTTTGCGAATTCATACCCATTTTTCTAATATCGCAACCCTTACTGGAAGATTAAGTTCAAGTAATCCAAATTTACAAAATTTACCCATTAAAAGCGCAGAAGGCAAAAAAATTCGTCAATGTTTTATTGCAGAAAAAAATTTTAAATTATTGTCAGCCGATTACTCGCAAATAGAATTGCGAATCATCGCTCATATTGCCAAAATTAATCCCTTAATTGAAGCATTTAAATGCAATAAAGATATTCATGCAATTACTGCAAGTCAGATTTTTAAAATTGATCTTGATAAAGTAGATGATGAAATGCGATCTAAAGCTAAAGCCATTAATTTTGGAATAGTTTATGGCATCAGTCCATATGGACTTGCCAAGCAATTAAAAATTTCTAATATTGAAGCTGATAATTATATAAAATCATATTTTGCAACCTATCCTGGTATTGAAGAATATATGAAAAAAACTACGCAATTTGCTATAGAAAATGGTTATGTTGAAACCATAATTGGTAGAAAAATTTTTATAAATGATATTAATAGCAAAAATAAAATAATTTTTAACGAAGCAAAAAGACAAGCGATTAATGCTCCAATCCAAGGAAGTTGCGCTGATATAATCATTAAAGCAATGATTGATATCTCTAAACAATTTGCTAAAAATCAACTTAAAAGCAAAATGCTTTTACAAATTCATGATGAATTGGTTTTTGAAATTCACGATCTTGAAAAAGAAATAGCAGTTAAAATAATCAAAGAACAAATGGAAAATTCCTTTAAACTCGACAATGCTCTAAAGGTTGACATCGAGTATATCACGCTATAATAAATCAATTTGTAAATCAAATGCGAATATTGCAATAATAGCTTCTTACTAAATTTAAATTAGCAAATTTAATTTCCGCAAACACTTAATCTTCTTGACTTGATCAAATTCGATTCAACAGAACTACAATCTAAAACAGAATCAAAAAAATAATCAGGAGTAATTTGTTTTTGTTGATTATTCTTAGCTTTTAACATTTTTTGTTGAAAAAAATTATTTTCCATTAGTTTTTGACTAAAATAAATAAACATTGGTACATTATGCGCATTTGATTTGGAACCATCTAAATTGCCATTAGCGTAAATTCCATTCTCACCCAAGAATGATCCGTGGTCAGAAATATAAAATAAAATTGCATTTGATTGATCAATTATTTTTACAATTTCATTTAAAAAATAATCAGTATATAAAACCGTATTATCATAAGAATTATTAATTTGTTCGACTGAACATGATTTAAGATCTTTACCACATTCATCAGCAAATTTCCTGAACTCAGAAGGATATCTTTCAAAATAATGAGTATGACTTCCAAAACTATGAAGTATAATAAAACTGCGCTGATTCTTGTTCATAACCCTTTGTAAATATGGCAATAAATCGGCATCATAAATATTATTTTTATTAGGTAAATCAATTCGAATATGATCACGAAAAAAAAATTCATCAGCTTCCATCGCCATAATATTAAGCATCTCCGTGCCAAATTGCTTGGAACTTTGCATCGAAAACCAATAGGTTTTGAAATCTAAATTTTTCATCAAATCAACTAAGCTTTTTTCTTTAGGTATATCCATAAATTCAGAATTTAATCGACTCGAAAGTAGATCAGTAATCGCTGGAGTTGTAACTGAATAAAAAGCTTGTGAACGAAATTTTAGTAAATTTTTTTGCTTAGCTAAATTTGGAGTAGTTATACGATTATAGCCAAATAATTGCAAATGATCAGCCCTTAGTGACTCGCCAATTACTAAAACGATTTTGAGTTTATTTTCATCATCTTTAATTTTATCAACATAATTAAAATTATAAAAATTTATTAAAGATTGACGATTTTTAGCAATTGCCCTTGCCGAGCTAAACCTATGATAATAGCGATATGAAGACGAAATATAACTTGCAGGAGAAACTGCATTTATCGCAAAATTAAATATTTGCTTTGGTGAAAATAAAATTAAAATTGTTGATAAGATTATGGCGATAATCGCCGAAATAAATTTAATTTTTAAATTAGTTTTTTTTAATTTTAAATTAATCAAAATGATCGCTGGAATTATCGTTAGAAATCCAAAATATAAAAACAAATTAAAATCAATTGCATCATCGATATGTCCAAGACTATCTAAAGCATTTGCGATCATTATTTCATCTAAAATATAGCCATATTTATTTTGAACATAAAGATTAATCGTTGAAAAAAATAATAAAATAATTAACGATATTTTAAGAATTTTATGTGAAAAACTTAGTAAAAATAATAATAAATTAGTTGTTAAAAAAATTAAAAATAATGCTAAAAATCCATAAAGAACAGAAATATTTTTAAATTCATAATTATTAAAAAGCCCAACCAAAATAAGGGAAAAAATACCGCAAAAATATAAATCTTTTTGAAAAAAATTTTGAAAGAAATTCAAAAAAAATTTTAGGCAGAAATTGTCAGATTTTTTTCTATTCATGATTAACCCAAACCAAATATTTCTTTTAAATTATTTTGTAAATTGTTAAAGGTAAACTTTTCTAATAATCTTTGATAGGCATTATTAACCATTTGATTACTAAAATTATCATCTTCACAAATTTTTTGAATCGCTCTTGCAAATTGCAATTCAATATCTTCAGTGGAATTATTGTCAACTATTAAACCATCTACTCCATCGCGAATAATTTCCAAAGATCCATCGGTATTAGTTGAAATAATTGGCTTTTTATACTTCATTGCTTCTAATGTTACCAGACCAAATGTTTCAACGTTCGAGGTCAGTAAAAAAATATCAATTTTATTAAAAAAATCCTCTTTATTTATCCAACCCAAAAACTTTACGTCAAACTCTAATGATAAATCTTTAACCATTTTTTTTAATTTACTTTCCTCTTCGCCAATTCCAGCAATTTTTAAAATAAATTTTTTTCTTTTAAATTTTTCATCAACCTCATCTTTTGTCAAATTTTTTAGATAATTGTTTTTTAAAAAATCAATTAATAAAATTGCACGTTTAAATCCTTTGTATTTATGCATTCTTCCAATTACGCCAATAATAATTTCATCCTTATTGGATAGATTAATTTTGTTATTATTTTCAACATGATTTGTTAAATCAAGAGCATTATGAACAATAAATGATTTTTTTGGATCTTGCATGGCATCAATAGTTTTATAAAAAATTTTTTTATTAACTGATAAAATTATATCTGCACCAATTGATCTTTTAACATTGTTACTATGATTAATTGCTACAAGTAAAATTTTACGATTTTTAATTTTTGCAATCGCTTTTGAAGCAATGAACATAGCCCTTCCCGCATGAGCAACAACGCAATCAATTTGGTTAATTTCAATAAAATTTTTTACCTTATTAATCGCCAATAAATCATAATAACCAAAATTATTTTTAATTGGTAAAATTTTTTCGCAATGCAATTGAGCTTTATGTGCGTAAGGCGCATCGTTTTTAACTATTGCAAAATTTTGATGATTTAAATTTTTAAAAATTTTTATATAATCAATGAAAACTTGTTCAGCTCCACCGTTAAGTGATGTTAAGATTATGCTAGCGATTTTCATTATTTTTTTCTTTTACTTTTAAATACGCAACCAATGGATACAAAGCGCAAAGCAATGCTATCAATACTCCGAGAGTTCCTTCCTTATAGCCTTTTTTAAATAAATATGATTTACAAAATCGCCATTTTATTGTCAAAAATAATTGCCATAAATTTGGCAATTTTTTATTTTTAAAAATCATATCATTAGCCTTCCAATTTGTGTAGCGATTGAATCTCGCCAATAGATCAGCAACATCGTCATCAACTAAATGAATTAAATTATTTTTTAAATCACGAATTACTCCTTCGCATTTGTATGTTGGATGAATTAATTTATCCTCATCATATTTTTTTAAACCACGATAACTTAAACTATTTCGCTTAAGAACTCCTAAAGTTCTAAGCCATCCATATTTAACCCATCTTTTGCCAATATAATTTGCGATAGCAACATTGTAATAACATGGATCTGAATTTTTTGTTACTTCCAATATTTCATTTTTTAATTCAGGGCTAACTCTTTCATCACAATCAATTTCTAAAATCCATTCGCTACTTGCCATGTTTAGTGCAAGATTTCTTCTTACCCCTTCTATTTCCCAGACCCCTTCAATAGTTTTAGCTTTGAATTCAAGAGCAATTTCCTTGGTATTATCACTACAGCGATCGAGCACGACAATAATCTCATTTACGAAATCAAGGCTTCGTAAACAATCGCGGATTTTCTTTTCTTCATTATGGGCAACAATTACTGCCGAAATTTTTTTCATAAATTTTAAAAAAATAAAATTGACATCACTAATGAAGATCATTAAATTTTAATTCATGCAAATGTCAAAAAGAAAATTCATAAAATGTAGTTTACTAGCGCCAATGCTTGTTCTTAGCGCGTGTAAATTAAATTTTATAGAAAAAAATTTTAATAAAAAAACTCTAACAAACAAATTTTTAGGAGAAAATATGCCTTTCGAACTTCCAGCTCTTCCTTACGCTAGAAATGCCCTAGCACCTCATATTTCAGAGAACACTCTTAATTATCATTACGGTAAACATCATCAAGCATATGTTACCAATCTTAACAACTTGATAACTGGAACTGATCTAGCAAAAAAATCACTTGAAGAAATTATCAAAATTTCAGCCAATGATAAAACTAAAATTGGCATTTTCAATAATGCAGCGCAAGTTTGGAATCATACATTTTATTGGCACTCAATGAAACCAAATGGTGGCGGTAAGCCAACTGGCTCTATATTACAAAAAATTGAAAAAGATTTTGGATCTTATGAAAATTTTGTTAGTGAATTTAAAAATGCTGGCGCAACTCAATTTGGTTCTGGTTGGGCTTGGCTGGTTTTAGAAGGTGATAAATTAAAAATTGTTAAAACTGGTAATGCTGAAACTCCATTAACTTCAAATGCCAAACCATTAATGACTATGGATGTTTGGGAACATGCTTATTATCTTGATTTCCAAAATGCACGTCCAACATATATCGATACTTTCCTAAATCACTTAGTTAACTGGGATTTTGTAACTGAAAATTTAAAAAAATAACATAAATATTTTTAATAATTAAAGCGATCAATTCATGCGCAAAGCAACAGTTCAAAGGATTACCAAAGAAACTAAAATCAACATATCCGTTAACCTTGATGGTGTTGGAAACTACAAAATTAATACTGGCATTGGTTTTTTTAATCATATGCTTGAACAATTATCTTGCCATAGCTTGATTGATATTGAGCTTGAGGCAATTGGTGATTTGCATATTGATTTTCATCATACTGTTGAAGATTGCGGTATTGCTTTAGGAGAAGCAATAAAAAAGGCCTTGGGCGATAAGATTGGAATTACTCGTTTCGGCGAATCTTTAGTTCCAATGGATGAAACACTTAGCAGATGCGTTATTGATTTATCTGGTCGCGCTTATCCAATTTTTAATTGCGAATTTAAACGCGATAAAGTTGGCGAAATGGATTGCGAATTATTTCGTGAATTCTTTTTTGCCTTAGCGCAAAGTTCAGCTTGTAATCTTCATCTTGAAAATATTTACGGAACTAATAATCATCACATTGTTGAATCATGTTTTAAAGCAACAGCTCGCGCATTTAGACAAGCAATTACAATTGATGAGCGTAAAAAAAATGCTATTAATTCTACTAAAGGTTTATTGTAAATGTCGATCTTACTAAAAGAAATTTCTAAAAATAAAAATCTCTGCAAACCAGTTATATACGGTATTAAAGGTCCACAACTTAGTGACGAAGAAAAATATTTTTTTAGCAAAAATTCATGCTTAGGCTTCATTCTTTTTGCACGAAATATTATTGATAAAATCCAATTAAAAAAGCTTACAGATTCTCTTCGCGAACTAATGAATGGCGAAATTTTAATCTTGATTGATCAAGAAGGTGGAAGGGTTGCGAGACTTAAACCACCAATTTGGAAAAGCTATCCAAATGGTCAATATTTTGCTGAGATTTATGATAAGGATAAACAACTTGCTTGCAAATTACTTAAACAGAATTTTGCAGAAATTGCTGATGAATTAGTTGAAGTTGGAATCAATGTTGATTGCGCTCCAGTACTTGATATTCTAAATGAAAAAACTCATCAAGTTATCGGCGATCGTGCATATGGAAATAATCCTTCGCAAGTTGCAAAGCTTGGACGTAGCGTTTGTGAAGGTCTTCTATCCAAAGGAGTTTACCCTGTAATTAAGCACATCCCGGGACATGGCCGAGGAGCAAGTGATAGTCATTTAGAATTACCAAT
>Ga0114971_10001212_pt1 | contig 17490 bp, 18 predicted proteins | sample M_140625_MF_Meta_FD_87320 | JGI IMG/M metagenome (GOLD analysis project Ga0114971, IMG submission 87320) | Freshwater microbial communities from Lake Montjoie, Canada to study carbon cycling - M_140625_MF_MetaG | ecosystem: Environmental > Aquatic > Freshwater > Lake | place: Lake Montjoie...
ACGGGAACTCGAGGCGATACAGGAGCTACGGGATTACGCGGTGATACGGGAGCTCACGGTGATACAGGACCTACGGGATTACGCGGCGATACGGGAACTCGCGGTGATACGGGATTACGCGGCGATACGGGACCTACGGGATTACGCGGCGATACGGGACCTACGGGAACTCGCGGTGATACGGGACCTACGGGAACTCGCGGTGATACGGGAACTCGCGGTGATACGGGAACTCGCGGTGATGCGGGACCTACGGGAACTCGCGGTGATACGGGAGCTCACGGTGATACAGGATTACGTGGTGATACAGGACCTACGGGATTACGCGGTGAGACGGGAACTCGCGGTGATACGGGAGCTACAGGATTACGCGGTGATACAGGACCTACGGGATTACGCGGCGATACGGGAACTCAAGGCGATACGGGAACTCGAGGCGATACAGGAGCTACGGGATTACGCGGTGATACGGGAGCTCACGGCGATACGGGAACTCGAGGCGATACAGGACCTACGGGACCTCGGGGCGATGCAGGAGCTACGGGATTACGCGGTGATACGGGAGCTCACGGTGATACAGGATTACGTGGTGATACAGGACCTACAGGAACACATGGCGATACAGGATTACGTGGTGATACAGGACCTCGGGGCGATGCAGGAACTCGCGGTGTTGCATTTTATTACGGCACAGAGACTTCTTATACCGGTCCAATCGAAAATCCTCGTATTGGAGACTTACTTATAAATACTAAAACGGGAGAACTTTACATGAAAACTATCTAATACTATTAAATGTTGTATGTTTGTCTGGATGTATTGAATTACCAGAAGTTTCGTGAAACATTTCGTGAAACTTTTGAGAGTAGATTTATAGATTTATCTAAAGCCCCTTCTGCTCAACTTGCGAATGAAGTAGATTCTATAGTGAATCATCACACGAATTGCTGTGTTTTTCTAGGATATTTGGAACCAGGTTGGATGCTTGAATCTGCACATCAAACGCGCATACGAAAGCTATTTCGTAAATTCCCAGTCGCGATAACAACTCATTTCGTTGAAAGTCTTCCCTTCTCATGGAAAAACGAAATCCATACCCTTTACACGGAGAGTCCTTTAAATAAGAATGGAGAAGCCAACTCTCTCAACGATGGTAGTTCTATACAGGAGCAATCTAAGCTTTGACACAACCGTTCTTGCAAATCTAATTCCACTGAATGACTCGATTATCAAAGTTGAGAAGCGTGGGTTAGTAAAGCGGGGACAGAGTAAGCGCGATCTCATTAAGCGTCGCTCTAAGAAAGAACCGTCTTCTAACTCAACAGGATTCTGTCATAACTCACTCACACTCGTCATGATGAATGACGGAGATGGTGCTTTGCCAAAGAAGGAAATTACTATTAAAATCTTTCAGAATGGTGTATTTCACATGACCGGTATTTTGGATGATCGTTATGATATCTGCTCTATTCGTATTCTCACCGATACACTTTGGAGGGATTGTCGTGAATCGTTTAAGACAACTCCTGAGAAGATGGAGATTTTGAATCGTCGTGTTGTTCTGATGAATTATACTACAAAGCTTTCATCGAATAGCACTGTTGCTCGTGAGCTTCTACATAATAATATTCGAAGCGCAAAACTAGAGAATATTGTTTCACATTATGATCCCGATGTATACCCTGGCGTCAAGATTTGCATCGGAAAGGAGAATTGGACCGCAAAGGTATTTCGGACTGGAAAGATTATTCTAACAGGTATTGTCAGCCCAGCAGAGTGTAGTGAACTTATTTTACAGTTGCTTTCTCTGTTTGAGAAGGTGTTGCCGCAAAAGCTGTCACTAGAACATACGTCAGATATAACTGACCGACTTGCAAAGAGCTCAGTAAGCAAAGCCAAGTAAAAATAGCTGAAGGACTACTTACGTTTTGCCATAGATTTGAGTACAGAGCTACGGCGCCGCCCACCACGAGAAGAAGACTTGCGGTTCCGCCGCCTATGAGTCCGTTTATTACTGCGTCCATTTACTTTACGAGAACGTTTTGTTCTGCGTCCTCCTTTCGTAGGTGTAGGGTCAAATGCTTGTGCGTTTCCCAATTTATCTCCAATCGCATTCGCACGAAGTTGATTGAGATTATCAATGTTTTTCATGTGGACATCTGCGTGAGATACTCCTTTAATTGTTCCCGCTTCGGGAATCTTCGGAATACTTGCATTTAAGTTTAGAGCGGCGCCACCTTTTTGGCCTGCACCCATTGCCTTTGCTGTAGCCGCTAGCTGGGCGTGTGCAGCTTGTGTTTTTGCAGCTGCAGCTTCTAATGCACTTCCTTGAATATTTTGTACTCCGGGCAGGTGTAGAGCCGGAGCTTCTGGAATTATTTGTCCACTCGCTAGAGTTGGCATCTTAATGTATTACGCAGAAATAAGGAAATGACGTCGTTAACTTCGATTCAGATTCAAGCACTTGTTCGCGACATGGATGCAAGTATGCGTCGCAATCGCAGCCTAAAGGATGACTCGAAGAAATATGAGGAGAAAATGATTGCAGAAAACAAGACTCTTTACAACGAGTTTCCCAATGTATTCTATATGCATCTTGAAGGAAAGTTAGACGGAACTTTCTTTGAAATGCTGAAACTGAGACACAAGATGGATAAAGGCGAAATGACGGAAGATGAAGCATCGCGCATCATCGGACAGAAGCTGTTTGATAGATATGTAGCTCCGGTTGTTGAGAATAAGCCGGCTGAGAAGCCTCTAAGCTATTCCGAATATTATAAGCAGTTTGATACAAATGCCGGTAACAAGTAGAGCGTTACAGGTGTATCGAGTATCTGGTGCCGGTAAAAAAGCTCCAACCAATCTAAAATGGGATGTTGCTAAACAGCGATTGATAAATGTAGACTGTGAATGTAAAAATTTACCAGGATGCGTTGGAACGTTTCCTACAAGCGACGTGGATTATGGTAATGCTATTTGCAACGGCTTTACATGTTATTCATCAAATCTTACAGAGATAAGTGGTTTACAAATTGACGCAATACCTGGAACAACGTATACTCTAAATGATTATGGAGGTGTACTTTTTATTGTAAATTGTACACTTAGTACAGTGTATTATGATAATGGTGACGGTTTATCTGGTTCTATTGATGCCGGAAATGCTAAAACTTATAATTTCTTTGTAGTAGCAATGACATTTACATTTACTTAAACTCGGTACGTAAGTCCATGAGAAGCTTTCCGAGTTTATTCTGACCCGCCCACTTCTCGGGATGCTTTGACTTCTCTGAAGTTTCGGATGTTCCGATGCCCCAGTACTTGTCTCTTGCATTCGCAAGACCAATCATTCTCTCTTCTGTTTCCTGAAGTTTCTTATTTAACTCAGGATGCTGAACAAACTTAGCACGAACTCCTGTGGCCATAACCTCATCTCGCTTGCTATCCCAAACTTCCTTCACAAATCCCTTTACTTTCTTTCCAAGAGCCTTTGCGGCCTTTGCTGTCTTTGCTTTCAGAATCTTCTCATATATTTCATCATCCTTGAACTCCTTTGCTTTCATTGCTTGGTAGTAGTGGACGACTGTGGAGAAGGTGACACCATCAATATCGACTGGGTACTCGGACATGATACTAAGATATCTATGTTCACCTTTGCTTTCATCAGCTCCGTGAAATAAGACCGGAGGTGGTCCACTGCTTTCGACGGATTTACGAAGTTTGCGTTTCTTGGGTTTTTCCTCGACCGCAAGCTCTGTAGTCTCTCCCATCTCTGTGGGTTCAGGTCCATCAGAATTCTCCTTTCTAGTTTCTTCGTCATTAACTAGCTTCTTTGATGAACGTTTAAATACGAATATACGGTTGAGAAATGAGAACGTTTGCTGCTCCTGCGTAAGAGTAATTCCAGTTTGCGACGAGTACAGCTCTGAAAAGAGCTTAGTTTCCACAAGGTCCCAACCATGCTCCTCTAGAATGGAAGTTACTTTCTCGAATGGAACAAGGTACTCAATTGTGGGTCGGTCAAAGCTTTCTAGGTAGACTTTCACAGCCATACCAAACTCTTCAGGCCAGCTTTCACGATCTTCGTACTCTTTCGTATATTCACCGCTTACCTGCTTTTCACTTCCAAATAGGTATGTTTTACGGCCGGCTAGGAGAGAATAGATAGATTGGCCGTCCGAGCAGGTTCCAAAGAAGACATCCTTACCATACTTCTGAAGATTCTTGGCAAATGCACGAAACACTTCCTCCGTTTCGCACGCATAGTGAAGAGCAAACTGGCAAGAGATGGCATCAAAGGATTTCAAATTTTCAAATTGGTTTAGATACTCGGTTGGTGCTGTCTCCTTTCCTGTTAGAATTGGCATGTACTTGTCTTCCTGCTCTAGCAGAGGATATGCGGTCATATCGCCCTGAAGAAACAGGCATGGTGGTAGATAATCGTGAGGATGCTTGCGTTTGTCCATGATGTAGCGTACTGCCGAACCTTGTGTTGGCGAAGTGATGTTTGACTCGGAAATATCGACTCCCACAACCTTTGAGGGACGAACACGCTTCCACTTGTTCAGATCTCCGCCACGCCCTACAGCCAGTTCTAGCAGCGTATCATCCTTCTTCACATTCTGCTTGTAAAGGTCGTCCTTGATTCGGTTATGAAAATCGTATACATCGTTGAAGACTCGACTACCACGCTTCAAGTCATCGCGATAATACATGTCATCTTCGTAAGTATCATCGGGCGGGCTACTTGCAAACTTGCGGACCATGTCTTCCGTTACTGGAACATGCATGGACGTCCAGATTGAGTTTGCAGTGCTGATATCGTTTCCATACTGCGGCTCTCGAAGAACGCGATACTGATATGTCTTGTCATAGCGCGTACGCAAAATTGTCCATCGTCGAGTTTCTGTGTCAAACGCACACTCGACAATCGTATTGTCTTCGACGCGGTTTCCTGTAGAATCTACTGTTAAACTCTTGTCGTTTGTAGGAACTAAAATCTGGTAGGCATCTGGATCACGTGGAACAGTAGGTTGAAATACTGAAGGAACGCGTGTATTTGTTTCAGCTACTTTCTGTAGGTCGTCGGGAAGCTTACGAGGGACATATTCTCCGGTCATTGTCTCGCGAGGATACACAATGTCTTCTCCAGGAGTACGTGATACATACAGCTCTGCCTTTCTCGCCTTTACTTTTCCAACTGGATCAAACGTATCTTCTGCCGAAACCTTGATAAGAAAGTCAATCGTGTTGAGGTGAGGAGGCTTCCACTTATACACACGAAGCCATGTCTTTCCCTTGCGATCGCTTGGAGGAGCAACCGACGTATTACGAGGTGTGAAGATGAGACCATCTGTCTCATATTCAAACTTCATATCCAATAGTGTTTGAATACACTCTTCCATCGCAACACCGTCTCCTGCTAGAAATAGCTTTGTTTCGATGCGTAGTTGTCTAAGCGATGGACTCATACGAAACTTTGTGCGTAGATCATCCACGAATAGACGAGCACATCCGAGTCGTGAGTTCAGAGGGTTTTTTAGTGTGTCTTCATCACTCTTCATTAACGGCATGCCACGAGTGTCGCGTCCACGAAAGCGGTAGACATCGAAGATACAGAATAGCTGTTTCTCGGCGATGTATTCGCCATCAATGAAATCACCTGAGTTAGAATCATCGGAAGCCGTAATTCCAGTCCACGTTACTTGTAGAGACGGTGTTACCATGATAAGACGTCTGTCTCGTGCGATGTAAAGGCCTGCACGTTGTCCATCTGCCTTGTTTGTCACTGTGTAGTCTTTGAGAATATTGTGAGGATTCTGTCCACTCAGGTGACGACGTGACATCGTAACTGGGTTGAGAAAGATGTTGGAAGTCATCTTGAACTCCTGCTGATAGCGGTGAATATCTGAAATAGGAAGCAGAAATGGTGTCTGATAATACGCTTGCGAAATAGTTGTCATGATTTTGAAAAGGTCTTCTACGATGAGTTTGTTGTCAATGGTAGAAGTCTTATTATAAAACTCAATTTCAAGCTCGTAGGTGTGCGCTTGCTTAAGCATGTCGCGAATACTCTGCTTAGAGTTCATCGGACGAGTCTTGGTCATTGAGAAATCGATACGAAAGAGCTCTGATGGAGTGACAAACGACCTACGATGAATCATACGAATATGTCCTTTGGAGTCACTTGGGTTTCCCTCCCAGTCCTTCCGGAGCGGTTGCTCGGACTTGAGTGTACATCTCGCGGACGCTTCTGGTGAATCAATCACATCCTTCTTTCCAAGTGACCCTTCGAAGTACTTTTGCTTTCTCTCCACTTCAAGCGGAATTTCTCTGAATGAGTTGTTCACACACAATTTGTGAATGTTTTGAGCTCCACTTACGATAACACGTGTTCCATCTGCATACGAGATAGAAAGGCGGTTCTCTTCAATCTGTGGACCAATTGATAACGTTTGAATTGACTTAAGGATACGGTCTGCCACATCCTTGGTTTGAATCTTACCCGAAAGCAATTTGCATTCTAACTCTGCTTTTGAGTCTCTTTTCGCTATGTCAACGAAGGATACCAACTCACTCGCAACTTGCGTAGTGATGATATTATCCATACTGTTATATTTTATCTTGGATTAAAACCAGTCCATTTTACACCTAGTCATGAACCATGCGTTCGTACGTCTTACGAGTCTTCATGTCTTCGTCCATACGCTTACGCTGGTCCACGCAAAAAAGAACATAGCGTTCAACTTCTATCAGTGTCTCCTCACTCAGAGAATCGGCCGATACAAGCACACCATTCTGCGTCTTTGTTACGTGTAGTTCGTTCTTTTTCATGATATTGTAAATCTGCTTGTGCTCATTTACTTCGAGCTTATCAATTTGGTCCTTAAGCATCTCCAACTTTGATCGCGGAAACGTCATTTTCTAGACTACTCCCAGTCTGTCTAAGCTTTCTCTTCTTCGGCTTATCGGGTTCTGTTGCCGTTGTCAGAACCTGCTTTACATCAGAAGGCGCGGCCGCGGCCAAGATCTTGTCAAGAGAATCTGATGTTGCAGACAGAAGTGGTAGCTCAACCGCAGGTGCTACCTTTGATAGTAACTTTGCAACAACAATGATATCGCGATCCTGTTGCTTGAAACTGGACCCGATCACTTCGAATTCGATGACTTCGTCTACCTTTACACTCTCGAAATCTGCGTTTCCGATGTGTAGGTCACGAGGAATCAAAACCTTAATTGGTGGCGTCTCCGCGTGAATACCAACCTTGCTTCGAACTGTTACGGGGGCCTTGAAAATCTGTCCTGCATGAGGCATACAGACATCTGCTTGGAATTGCACGTCATAATCTACACCTCCCTTGATATAGTTCGATCGTCCAAGAGAATAGTTGACGATTGTAATACTATTCCTCTGAATGAATCCTTCTGCGGAGCACTTCCCCTCAAAGTTCATCTTGAGCTGTGCGAGAATGGAAGCCTGCATATTACGTTGCAGAAATTTTGAGTAAATGTGAACCTTCTTTGTCATCGACCGTCTTTCGAATAGAGAGTCCATTTATTATACTTTATAGTTTTAGCTTGTGTAATTCCATTTCTAAGATAGGCTGGTAAAAATCATGCTTTGTGTGGTGGTTCAAACGATACTTTTAATGGTTTAGGATAGTGAGACACAGGATACCGCGTCATTTATATAAGAATGGAAATGAATTCAATTTTGGTAGGGGCCTTAGTTATAAATGAATTGTCGAAAGTGCGGCGATACAAGCCATGAATTATCAAAATGCATTCTTCGAATTCGCATTCCTCACCATGTTATTATGACATGGGAGTGTCCTGATTGTGAAAAATATTTTGAAAATGTAGAAGATTCCTTCGGCCACGAAAAGTACTGTCCTACTCTTTTAAGCGCTTCAGTAAATCGGACCGGTTCTCATCCTCGGAAAAAATTGAATACTCTTCGGGTGTCACCCAAAAGATCCCTTCCTTGCCCGATACGACCGCCTCTCGTACAAGCAAATCTAAAAACAGACACCTATCCTTCTTTGTCTTCACTTGCTCGGGAAACCCTGCCCCCACCAACCATTCTGAAAGTTTATCGAGTAGGCCAGCTTGATATGTAGTACACTGTCGTCCGCCAATATTTTTTGCTCTTGCCGCACGTCTTACATCGGCAGCCTTTTCATCCATGTTGAAGATAACTCCACCATCTTTGATGGACGCAAACAGGTCGGCCTTTTTCGCGATAAAGTTATCCTTTGCAACCTTCAACCATGCTCTGTATGCGTCTTCTTCCACTCCAATCGGAGTGATCTTCTCCTTCGCGTCATTGTAAATATTTTTAGAACCTAACATATACAACTTTTTGCCTTCTGAAGTTGTGGTTACAAGAGGCTTTGCATACGGCGGCGGGTCCGACCAGTTGAGATTGAGTAAATGCGAAACCTTTTCGGATTCCGATAAAACTACGTCTGCAATATACCAATCTAAAATCGGAGGTGGAAATCTCTGTTTGATGTACTCTGGCCATGCAAATGCATCTCTTTGTGCGTCAAGTGTGGAAACACCGGGTTGTGCTGGCGCAACTGCCACTTCTGCTTCTAACACCGGTGCGTATTCGGGCAGCTGGACATCCACTCCAGTATCTCTTATCAGGAGACGGTCCAATAAAGTGTCTTTCTCACCTATCGTAAATGCAAACACTCCATCTCTAGACTGAAGATGACCGATACGTCCTTGCTTGTCCTTGAGCTGAAATCCTGAATCAATCGCAGATTGTAGAATGTATGATAAAACAGATTCAGTATATTGTTTCATAAACGAATGTTTAAAGAGATCTTCTTTCTTCCATATCGGTTTCTTTGCAAATAACTTGAGTACTTTGTCAAGTACTTCATCTTTGACATCCAAAATAGCAGATAACGGGCGTTCGTGGTCTGGGTCTACTTTTGATTCTTCGATTGAGCATGTAATCTGATACGACCCTTCCTCAAATGTAGGTGCTGCCATACCGGATAACGGTAGCTGGATGAGCGTACCTTCTGGATCCTGATTGCGATGCTGTGGAATCAAAAAACGTTCTCCAGCTTCATTCGGCTCTCCTCGCCATTGAGGAGGAAGACTGTTAATTGATTCTTGTAACTCGCAATCCATAGCTGATTCCATCACAAAACGCTTCACCTTTGCGATACGAATACCCTTCTCTTCCACAAACGTCCGATAAATGTACTCATCAACAGTTTCCTGCGTAGAATCTGGATAACGACACACGTGAAGATATACTGTGCAATTTTGCTCTTCAAACGGAAGCATTGAATGAGAACATGTTCGCATACCACGACCCAATACCTGCTCTATACGGCTCATGTTGAACCAAGGGTCTAACACGTGAATCTGTCTTACATTTCTAAAATCGACACCTTCAGATACTTTTGGAGACGCAATGACTACTCGAATGTCCGAACCATCCGCGTTTTCTGCTCGTTTCAGGCGAATGAGAGACTTTTTGATTTCAGAATCCGAAACATCGGATGTAAAGAGAACGTATTTACCTTTTGAGCCACGCGGTGCTTCACCAGATGTATCTTTTAGAAGACGATTTCCATTTGCTGGTTCGAATCCATGCTCTTCAAGGCACATTGCAAATAACTGTGCACCAGACTCTACAACGTTCGAGTAAACAAACGCAATTCCGGTAGTTGATTCCAGAATCTTCATAACGAGTCCAAACTTCGAGCTATATAATGGAACCTTTGATGGAGCAAGGAATTGCTCGGCCTTGTAAGCGTAACTTCCTTCTATCTTATTGAACGTTTCACGAAAGTTCTTGTTTTCCGGATATACGCATATAAGTCGTGAATCTGAAACGGCTTGGACGGATAATCCTTTGATTGCAGCAGCTTGAGTTGGAGATACAAATGATCTTGTAAGCGTTAGATACTTACGCTGCTTTGTGATTGCCTTTCCAGCTATATCAGTTTCACGATCAGGTAATGCAATCAGAGTATCGGGTGGAGGCAGACGAAATGGAAACGTAAATGGATTCTCACCTCGTACAAACGAGACATAATCCTGACACCATCTGCGAAATTGAGATTCAGCACCCTCTCGAAAATCACCCTTATCTGTAAATATTTCAGACGTCTTAATGAGTCTATTGCTTTCTATTTTTCGCTCGTTCCATAAAAAGAGATTGAAGTAGTACAAAATTTCATCATATGTGTCGTACATTGGTGTAGCAGTTAAGAGAACTAATGTAATACCTTCCGCAGTCTTAAGGATTTGCTCGATTGCGATTCCAACTAACTTGTTTGTTTCAGATTCAGTTGTGTCTCTCAGGTTGTGCGCTTCGTCGATGATTATAAGGCGATTATCAAAGGTGTCATGAATCCACTTTTTCATGTCATTCGATGTCTTGGCAACAAGCTTCTGTCTATCAATCATATTCGCGAACGTTTGGTATCCTGCAAATTCATAAAATTCTCCAATAATTTTGTTTGCAAGATTTGATACTCGTTGTTGTGATGCCTTGTCCGTATATCTTAACGATTCGGATTGAGAGCGTGAAATCATATCAAGATAGCGTCTTCCCGTACATTGTTTAGATAAAAGTAATCCATCTGCGTCTACAGATACACGCGAAATATCAAAAATTTGAGACTTGAAGTTTTCTTGAATAGAAGGATTTGCAAGAACAAGTACTCGTTTATCTTGAAACTCAGGTCGTATAATGTATTCTTCCGCAATTTGAATTGCAGTACATGTTTTACCTACTCCCGTACCGTGAACCATAAGAAGATTACGCGTTGGCGATTCGGGACTCAACACGCGGCGTAGAAATCTCTGATTGGCTTGTAGCTTAAAATCCCGAGAAGAGGTTGTAGAGCACAATGAATCCCTCATCTGCTTTAGAGCATCCAATGACGCATTAGATGGCAACGGTTGAGACTTTGTCTCCGCCAGTTCCTCATATGAAACGTTTGGCATCCTTATATTATGTGTCAAAACGGATTTGCTATTGATGAACTCGAAAGTATTCAAAGAATGAGCGATTGCTATGACCGTGAAATGATGGATACAATCCTTACTCGCAATGAGTTTGTAGATGATGAACTAATCATGGACTTTCTGGATTGTGCGAGTCAAGAAGCGTGGAATTGGGTGTATGAAAACCGCACAAAGTATTCGGAGAATATCCGTATGTTAATCGAACCACACGACTTTCGCTTTCCGGTCGATAAGCTAATGATTCGCGTAGTTGACCTTACAGATAAAGACTGGTCCAAACTTGAATTGGAGAGAGAGAAGGCGATTGAAGAAATGTTTGAAAAGGATTGGGTAAAGTACGCAAGTACTTTGCAAGATAGAGCCCTTACGACTGTCGACAGTGAGCTGGACGATGCGTGGGAGAAATTCTGTACTGCGAAGGAAACCTATACCAAGCACATTGAACGCCCAGCCTCAAAGAAGTATGTTGCACCGAGTTCTCGTGATACTACTGACGCTCGTGCTGATGAGCTGAAGGAAGACATTGTTGTTGCCGAAAACGAATATGATTTGGCGCAAAAGGCAGTTGAGGATGCAGATGAATTCTACTGGACCATCCAACGCTGTCAATACCGCAAAACGTGGGTGCCAAGCGTGTAGGCGTAAGACTGTTATGAAAATCACCTGTAAGTGTGATATGGTAGTCTGTTTCGAGTGTAGGTATCCCGATAAGCATGGATGTACCTTCGACTATCAAGAAGAAGGCAAAAAACTACTTCAGAAAAACAATCCGATTATTGTGTCCGAAAAACTAGAGAGAGTATAATGGGAGGTGGCTTATTCGGTACTCCTCTGTATCTCAATCCGAAATGTTTAGTATTCAGTGCATTTGTACTATCTGTGTATTGGCTACCGCATCCTAAGGCGTATACTCATAAAATTGTAGCAGCGTTTTTGCTTGCAACTTTAGCGTATGTTTTGCTTGCGTGGTATGATTACATTTACAGCTGCACCGATCAACTGGGTCCAACACTCTTAGGTTGGTTATCTATGCCCTTTAAACCCGCTTCGTATCGAGCGGAGTTTGAGCGTCTACCGGTTACGTACAAAAAAATTGTTCGGACGTTTGACGTCGCTATTTTATTGATTTTGGTAGTTTTAGTGTTTATACCATACGTCGCTTAGGCTGAGGCGACCGGCTTTGCGTTGAGGAACTTCTGGGCCGCTTGCCGACAACAAAGATACCGATCGACCAGTGAACTTACATGAGGCTTGGTGTCAATAAACCTCTGTGCGGCTTCCAGACATGAAGCGTACCTAGTTTCAACCTGACGAAGCTGAGCCTCGCACTCTGCAAGCTTCTTCTCAAGCTCCTCGTTCTCTTCATACACCACCTGAAGTACAGACTCGGTCTCATCAAGCTTATCATGTAGCTCGGCGATCTGGTTATGCAGCTTGACACTAAACGGGTCAAGTAGAGACCTAATGATCGTGCGAAGTGTCAGCATGATAACCAGAAGAAACCCAACGCGAACTGTGAGCGTCATTGTCTCGCGATGCTTGAGTGCCAGATCAATCAGCTCAGGATACTTCTGGTATGTGTCGATAAGCAGGATTGTGCCGTTGTGCTTCATTGTGCTCCACATGGTGTTGACGTTCATTTTAGATGATGTTGTCCCTCAGAATAGACGCAGTGGAATCCGTTTTCAATGGATGAACTGTAATGACTACCAAAACATAGCTGCGTATTTGATATGGGCGAATGTGGTCTACGTTTATAAGAAAGTTCAGACGAGTAAAATTGTAATTGGCAGGAAGCTTGAGAACTATAATCTGTGGCCTATTTTTGCGTGATAAAATCTCTTCGAGCCAACAATCTAGTCGCTTTCCGGATAAAAACAGGTCCAGATGTTTGTGCTTTCGATAGTCCTTTCCTCCCCAAGGCGGATCAATATATAGAACATTCGTGTTCCAGTTGTATACATTTACTGCATCTGCATGATATAGAGTGATATTGTTGTATCCATATACACCAACATTGATTGAAAGAGCGTCAAATTTTTGCTCATTGATTTCAATACTGTGTACGTGAGAAAACTGAGACGCAAAGTTTAAAGTGTCTCCTCCGATACAAGCGGTTGCGTCTGTAATCGTCATAGATGACATATTTTTGAAAATGTTTCGTAGTATAACGATGATTCGTTCAGCATCGCGCCGTCTCGTTATGCTGTATGAACCTTCCTCCGTTGTTTTAAGCATTGTATAATCAACACCTTCTTTGCGAGGAAACAAGTCCTCCATGTACCTTCTACAGCATTGCTTCAGTTTAGATTCATTGTGCATGAGTGTAGTAATGTGCGGAATTTGGGCATTGATTGGAGAGAGACTGAGTATACCCGATGCGAAACGTTGGGTAGATACGCTAGACAAACGTGGACCAGAAGCTAGTAGAATGTATTACGGACACAAGTATCAACTCGGATTCACACGTCTTGCTTTGAACGGGCTGAACGATGAAGGAATGCAACCAATGTATTACCGTGATACAACATGGCTGTGCAATGGTGAAATATATAACGCGGATACTATTGCAAATGAAATTGGATTTGTCAATAAAAGTGGTTCTGATTGTGAAGTGATTGGCCCAGCACTTTCCGCTTCTGGTAGCTTAAGTGAGTTTTTCAATCGCTTACACGGAGTATTTGCCATGGTTATCGTCGAAGAGAAGCGAGTTATTGTCGGAAGAGACCCATATGGTGTAAGACCTCTGTTTATTTCGACATCTGATTCACGTGTAATCATTGCAAGTGAGATAAAGGCAATTTTGCCTTCACAAGACGTGAAACCGTTTCCTCCTGGAACTTATGCGGTGATTGATATGGAAACTCGTTCCATAACCTACACGCAATACCACTTTCAACGCATTACGCCTATTTTACCAGATAATGTATTTTCATCTATTCGCGACAGCTTAATAAATTCTGTAAAACTTCGTATGATGACCGAACGGCCAATTGCTGCTCTTTTAAGTGGTGGATTAGACAGTAGCTTGATTGCTGCATTAGTTCAACGAGAACTTCTTGCTGCAAATAGACCTCCGCTTGAAACTTTCAGTATCGGGTTTCGAGGATCTGAAGATCTTCGCCATGCAAGAATTGTTGCTCAACACATCGGTTCAAAGCACACTGAAATTGTTATGACACCCGACGAGTTTTTTAATGCCATACCTGAAGTTATTCAAGATATAGAGTCGTACGACATTACAACTGTTCGTGCATCAGTTGGGAATTGGTTGATTGCTAAAGAAATTTCTAAGCGTTCAAAATGCAAGGTTGTGTTTAACGGTGATGGTTCTGACGAATTGTTTGGAGGATATCTTTACTTCTTTAGAGCTCCGAGTGAAAGGGCATTTGAAGAAGAATCGGATAGATTGTTGAGAGATATTCACCTATTTGATGTACTGCGTTCTGACCGGTGCATAAGTAGTCACGGACTGGAAGCACGGACTCCTTTTCTTGACAAGCAGTTCGTAGACCTTGTAAAATCAGTTCCAGTGGATATGCGTAGACCAACAGGAGAACGTATAGAAAAATGGGTTTTGCGCCAAGCGTTTGAGAGCAGCGACATTCTGCCATTAGATATTCTGTATCGCAAGAAGGAGGCGTTTAGCGACGGTGTAAGTACGCATGGTGGATTGTCGTGGTATCGTGAGTGCCAAGCTAGAGCTTTTAAGAAAGTGCCAGATTGGAAAGATAATTCACACTATACTCATCTACCACCGCATACGGCTGAATCGTTTTACTATAGAATGCTCTTTGACAGGAGTTATCCCAATATGTCACATGTCATTCCATATTTCTGGATGCCGAAATGGAGTCCCGAAACTACTGATCCGAGTGCTTTGACATTAGACCCAACCGCAGTGAATACGTGTTAGGAAAATATATGTGCGATTGAAAAGCTTGTCCATTTCCTTGAACGATGTTGACATAAGAAGAAACTGTTTTAGAATTCTATTATTTGGTCCAAAGTACATCGGGTAAGTTGTGTCTAAGTCTAACGAGTATTCAGACTTTGCACGGTCGCGACGCTTAGAACTATTACGTGCCACAAAATCCAGTTCGTCCTTAGTTGCTTTTGATATCACTGTGTTTGCAGAGCGCGCGGATGTTCCAGGAATGTATACAACATGTTGCCCGTTTGCAATGTATTTTAGGATTGTTGTGATTGCTTCGTGTTCACTTGAAACTTTATGAAGAGACACTGTGTTGTATTCGTGTGGACTTACAATGACTAATTTGTCACGAACAGTTACATTTACCTTGCTTAAGAGGTCCATGTTCTTCTTTACGACTGCATTGTAAGGCCCATACTTCTTGCTATATGGGATTATATCGACAACACCGTGATCATCTAGAAAGTCAAAGTACGGTCTGAATGGCGCCACTTGGCTTTTATCTTCAAACTGAATATACTCGTAAATTTCATCCCAGTCACAAAAAAGTAATTCACTCACATATCTATCGTATGCACGAGGATATCTGTTTGAAGCGGCACCTTCTGACGTTGCCCTGTCTTCTCCAGTAAGACATTCGGGATGACTGATCGCAATTTTGTTCTTCTTGTAATCCTCTCCATCTCGAAGGTGATAGTCGTAGTCCATATCAAGCCATAAATACTCAATCGGTAACTGAATAGTAGAAAGTGATATGAGAAGCTTTTGTAACATAATTGCCATACTCAAAATGCGATCATCTGCCTTACCTGGATGCTTTAGAGTCTCTTTCTGCCATGCCTTTAGAAGAGAACGTCCATGATGCGTGTTACCAAAAAACATAGTACCTCCGGACATTTCAAATACATACGGGTCGAAGCAGAACTTTCCATGGGTTCGAAAATCACCTGGGCGAGGATCCGTGTTCCAACCGCGCGCCATGTAATCAACATCCTTGATGTCACACACTCCGGGATACATGGTAATCTTCATATCTCCATCGATGTATAGAACACCACGCGGATAGCATGCAGCTAAAGCCAGATCGATGAAGTACGGCTTGAAGTTGATTGCGTGTTGGTATCCTCCCTTCACAGCAAACTCAGCATACTCCTCCGCTAAGTAGTTGCACTTGTGCTTCTTACATGCTGCCTCCCAGTTTCCAATCATCTGTTCATACTTAATTGGGGGAACATCAAGTTCCTGTCCAGGCTTAAGGTCTTCTGGACACGGTCTTTGCGTGTTCTTGTTTAGATTACCTCTACCCCACCAGTATGTAATAACAACAAAATTACTGCCTTCGTTTATTATCGTTGGTCTCAGTTCATGAGCTCTTGCTCTAGCAAAAAAAGAGTCGGCTTCCGACCCACCTTTCTTTTTTATTAGAGACATCCCCTTGTATTTCTTTTACAAAATCTATACCGACACCACAGTTAGGAAGTTAACACGTGAATTGCTGCGGCGAATCGTGCTGTCAATTGATGGGGACTTTGCAAAGCCTGTTGATGCACACGTATCATAGCGTGTTGTTGGGAGGATTTGTTCGTCATCTGAGTCAATCCCGATGATTAGTGCCAGCAGCTCGAAGACCTTGCAGATAGTGTTAATGAATTGATCCATTTGTTACTCTACTACCTTCCAACTCTGTGACTATACAATCCGTTTTATACGAAAAATGGAAAGTATCTTCGATATATTAGTTTGTATCAGCAAGGATGCTCGTTGAATACATTGAGAATGACTTCAAGCCTGGAACAACTTATCGCCGAGTGTTCCTTTACTACGACAATGGTGACGCAATAATGACAGATGGAGATATTTACGAAGACGACTTCCCAGATGAGGATGAAGACGAAGAATTGGACGAAGATGAAGATTACGAAGGACCAGAGGATGGATAATATGAAAAACGGATTCTTGGGTTTCAAGGTAGTGAATAGCATACAGTGTACCGAAAGGATCACTGTTTATACAAGTGTAGTGTGTCGACGGACCACTTGTATCTACATTTTGATGGTTGGGACGCCAAACGGAGGTGCTACAGGGCTCGATAATCTGACCGGTTATCGTAGGGTAGGGCATCACGCAACTGAGCGGGAGGGGCTTTTTCACTCATAGGGTTACCCGAACCCTGAAAAACGGATTCGTGGGGTTCAAGGTAGTGAATAGCAGCTAGAACTGTTTAGTGTACTGTATAGGTCCCCAGTTCTAGCCTCGAGACAATGAATGACTCCCTGACATGCGAAAGTGTAGTCAGGTTGTAGTCTGAAACTCGAAAGACGTAGCAAGTAGGATGAAGGTTGAATGGGTAATCTCCCGATTGGAAGAGAGCTGAAGTCAGCAGGTTGAGCTACGATTGAAAAACTAGAATGCGAAGGAGGGGCATTTTTCACTTAGGGGATCCGGCGGGACCCTGAAAAACGGATTCGTGGGGTCCAAGACAGTAGATGGTACACACAGTGCGAAAGCACAAGGTTACTCGGAAACGGGGGGGATACACTAGGAGTATTCGG